>QWCE01000115.1_pt1 | contig 144142 bp, 105 predicted proteins | sample 1972531 | NCBI WGS metagenome assembly QWCE01 (sample SAMN09866716, study PRJNA288562) | Human gut metagenome isolate term4_stool, whole genome shotgun sequencing... | reverse complement strand
GAGTAGCGTATGACATTCCACATTAGGCTTGCCCGTAGCTTTATCTATCGCCAAGGCATAGCCTCTGTGTTGTTTGAGCTTCTGCTCAAGGATTACATTACCCTCTGCATCACAGAGAGCACCTGCACAGCGGCCTGCTATGTAGACTTTGTCCTTGCCGACAGCCACACCATCGACAAAAGCAAACGTCCAAGGATTACCGGGCACAGCCTTGACATCAATCTGAGAGATCCACGAAACCTTTAGATCTGTGTCCAAGCAGAGGGTGACAAGGCTCTGCTTATCGCTGGGAATGAGTTCCTTCCCATCGATGGTGATGGGGGTTTTCTCCTTCGTTCCTGTAAAGCGGCCCGTAGCATAGAGCTTACCATCTTGATACTTGATCACATATAGCGCAGAACGCCCGATAGGCTCTCCCTGCTCGGTAAGATGCTTGACGAGATTGCCCTTGCGGTCAAACTTGAGGATGAAGAAGTCTCCCATCTGTTTCTGTGAATCTCCATTCCACTTGACATTGTTCTTTGCCTTGATCGTAGTCTCGCCGATAGTTATGGCCGTGCGAACGAAGCCACAGACATAGACGTTGCCCTCGGGATCTATAGCCGTACCCTTGAACTCACAGCCGGTAGGTGTACCAAAACTATAGAAAGTAGCATCAGGCATTGGTTTATGATCTACTTCAAAAGCCTTGTGATACTCAATCTGTCCCGCAGCACTAACCTTGACAAGGATAGGCATGACCTTGCGGTGCTTAGGCTCTGCAGAGGGATCTTCATCTGCTCCGACAAATCGAGACTTAATCTCTATGTCGTAAGGTGTGCCGTCAGCCTGAACAAGACGTAAGATATCGATATCGGTCTTTGACTTGGACTTAGCATCACGAGCCATTAAGATGGTCACAAAGCCCCCATCAGGAGTTGCCGTGATACAGTCGACGTTGGAGAAAACATCTCCTCGGCTGTTGTAGATATGCCAGAGGAGCTTGCCCTCTGGAGTCATTTTGTAGATGGAGATAGCGACATTGCCATTGGCCGCTTCCCCATCATCACCATAAGAGATTGCCTTGTCTGCATCGTCGGAAGCATCAAAGTTGAAGACGGAGCTAGCATCTGTGCGCTCCTTGCTGTAGAACATATTGCTCGCAAAGAGATTGCCATCCATTGAGGCAACCACCTGCTGAGGCACTTGTATACGGTCTACACTATTGGCCACAAGACGGTACCAGAGGAAGTTCTTCGCTGTCCCCTCATTTGAAGTTTGTGCTTTTGTCACACTCGCTGTACAAAGGAGTGTGAGGAGCATAAGTAATACGGGTAGTTTTTTTCGCATACTGATAATACTTGATTGTTTATTTGGTTGTTAGATTTTACGATTAGAAAGAGATACCACAACGTATAGCTCCGTAGTCGTTACCGCACAGCTTGGTCTGCGTGTGCAGATAATTGAGAGAGAGCCACAGCACGTATCGATGAGTGAGCCGGAAGCCGTGCATCATCTCTACACCGTAGCTCATCCGTGTGGAGCGAGCTATCTGATAGGCTCTCTCTAAAGTCTCATGATGTGTCTGTATCGGTTGATGCTGTGGTGAGAGTTGTTGAGAGCCGTGTCCTACAGAGAGCCAAACGCCGCACGTAGGTTTGAGAGAAGCCATGTAGCGCCCTCTCGCATAGTCCAGCTGAGGGGCTATCTGCCCCACCACATGGTAGAGCGTACGCATAGCATTAGGGAGTAAATCCTCCTCATGTAGTCGGTAGCCCATAGAGAGGGTTGCGCCCCACGTCCAAGGTGAGAGCATACTATGCGCGCTATGCCAGAAGCCCTTTCCACCCATCTCAAGCATGCGAGCATAGTAAGAGTGCTCGGTAGCTATGCGTGGGTAGAGATTTCCCTTAGGATCACCGAATAGATGGACTGAGCCGCGACGGATGTCCCCTTGTGTATAAAGCGTTACTCCCCAACGTCCCCATCTCGGCGAGCGAGCTGTATATCCTGCTTGCAGATCTATCGTGTGATAGTAGAGCGTAGAGAGGGGAAGGTTGTTCAGCTCTCGTATGATTCGGTCTGTCGTCAGCAGATGCCACGAAGCCAAAGCATAGAAGCCTCGACGCTCTCTATTGGTAGGGGTTAGGCCGAGCGAGATACCATAAGATAGCCCTTGATAGAAGAGCGACGTATTGTTGCCCCTAAAGCGATAGTAGTCTCCTCCGATGCCGGTAAAGTGATACTCACTAGCCTCTCCGACCTCACTCAAGAAGTCTACTTGATTGTTTTGCTTGTAGCGACCGATAGTTCCTGTCAGCGCTAGTGCATAGTGGGTAAGCTGATAGCCGATGCCGAGTTGCCCCTCTAAGTGTGTCGCCAGATTGCGAGGACGAGGGTCGGTCGTGCGATAAGCAAATGTAGCACGGTAGTCGGCCGTTAGAGAGAGAAGCCAGTTGCCGAAGCGATGTGCTGTGCCGGCCCCAAAGGTGTAGAGATCTTGATGCAGACATGCCGTGTGCGCTGTATCTCCCATGACGTAAGGAGCGAGGAGGGGGTAGTCGCTCGTCTCGTTGAAGCGTATCCCCTCCGTAGCACGGTAGGTGTAGGAGGCCGCTCCCCAAGCGAAGTTGTTACGCTGACGCAAGGCACTCTCTACGCGCACCGACCCATCTATATCTTGCTTGCCCAACTGGGGAATCATAGCCTCGCCCCCATCTCGACGCAAAGTACCACCCATAGAGATGTCTGTGCGAGAGCCTCGCTCGGAGAAAAAGTAAAGTGGCGACACAGCCGGTGATACTGAAGCATCATAACCAAGGCGGCTTTGCTCCAGTAGCGTGCGAAGCGTAGTAGGCCTATCTGTTGAGTCTGTAGGAATAGCCGGAGTCACGTCCTGCTGTCCATATAGGTTGCCGATGAAGAGGCACAACACTGTCCAGGCTAGAGCCAGATGTTTGAAGTGTATGACCATAGATCTAATCGTTAGGATCATAGTTTTTACTTAGCGACCATAGGTATCACGCCATCATAGGTCTTGGTCGAGCAGGGTGTGCCATTGGCATCAATAGCTGCGCCTTGCTCCTCTACGAGAGCCGGTGTGACCATCGGGTTAAAGTCTTCCGTCGAGTTGTTTGTGTCTTGTAGGATTGGATTGCCTAGTGCATCTAACCCGAGGAACTTGCGACGCACAGAGTGGAAGTAGCGATCCTTTTGATGATCCGCCTTGCCACAGTTTGTATAGCCGGCATCTATCGTCTCCGGAAGTATGATCCACTGTATGTTTGCCTCTACACTACAATTGACTCCATCGAGGATCCAGTCGTTGGGTATCTTGTAGCAAGAGCCGGACATATCGTAGCTGACTCCGGCATGCGTCAAGACCCAAGTAAACTTGTAAACATAGTCTTTCAGATAGCTCTCTTTGTCAATAGTAGTAGGTACACGAGCTATGATATACGATCTGAAGCCTCTATTGTGGAGGATAAAGAAGGACTTCGTGTAGCAGTACCACTTATCTAAGTTAGGCACCAAGGGGCTGTCGTAGTCTTGATGAGCCGGCACAGTAGAGACGTCATACCACTCAAAGTCTGCCTTAGAGAGATCGAAAGAGTTTGGATTGTTCGTTTTATGGTCTATCCCTGTATCACAGAGTATGAGCCTTCCGCCGGGAGGTACAGCGACCTCTTTACCCGTGCCGGGCACTACATAGACCGCCTGCACCGCCATAGCTTCATGGCGGATATCAGGCTTGTAGTCATACTTTCTCGTAGAGACAAAGCGACTCTCACAGAAAGCTATTCCATCGGCATATAATACATGGTCTGTGCCGTTATAAAGCACGACATAATTATCGCCATGATACTGCTTGCCTGCGGGAGTCAGGGTCCCTGTGAAGTAGATTTCCTGTATCACGAAGTCCTCGACCTGTGGCACGAGCCTCAGGGTCAAGGGAAGCTGCACAGCTTTGTTGTCCTTTTGCTCTGTAAGGACCACATCAGCGAGCTGAGAGACGAGCCTTCCCCGCATCTGTGCTCCATTGAGCGTGAAAGTACACTCCACAATATAGGATATATCGTACAGCCCGACGCTGGCAGCGACACTATCTAGAGAGTTGTAGCGGATGTCCACACCCGTTGCTTTATTCATCAAGTGCACCTCCTCGCTTAGTACAGAGAGATCTGTCAGTCCATCGGGGAGCTTCGTGATGAAGGCGCACGAGACCGTAGGTAGCGGAGACCGTCCATACTCAGGGCGGCATGAGCTGACCGCTATCACGGCAGATATGATGAAGAGTAGTTTAAAGAGACGATTCATACAGAACTAATTGGAGTGTAACGAAGGTTATATCTTAATGCGCAGCTCCATGCCAAAGTATGGTGTGGCAGTACGTCTGAGTGTAGCCGTTCCCACCTTGTAGTCGGGTAAGTAGTCTAATACATTGTTGGCAAAGAGAGATAAGGTAAAGTGCTTGCCCAGCTGCTTGGATACTTTTAAGTTGACTGCAAGCGCTAAGGGAATGCGACTCGGCTTAAAGAGTGTATCACTATAGCGTATCAAAAGATGCTGCAAATAAGTGTCTCGCTCTGACTCAGCCGTGTAGGGGTGCAACTTGCCATCGTGCACATCTAAATAAGCTATCGGGCGACCGTCTTGAGGCAGACGGCGATGAGAGACCAGCCAGGTACTCTCTACGGCGGTCGTTAGGATGAGCCCCCACTGTGGAATCTGTGTATCGAGGAGCAGATTGGTTGAGAGGGACTGATTCTCCAAGCCATCTTGCCAGTTGTAGAGCCCTAAGTATTGATCTGAGAGGATCACATCTCCATAGACTCCGGAAACGGCATAGTAGAGCGGCACACTATTTGAGTAAGTAGAGCGAAACCATGCGCCCCCAAGGATCAGACTCGTGTTGATGCGTGGGACCCGCTCCGTCATAAGCTGAAATTCTACTCCCTCCTTACGGATCATACTCCCATTCTCGGGGCGACTCGTCGACTCAATACGCGCAGCAGGAGTATAGGGGATGGTACTGACGTCGGGCTGTCCCGTCAGCTTGCTATAGTCAATCGCTGAAGCGTCATACTTATTGTAGGCATAGACCTGTGCCGTGGAGCGGTATCTAAATCCGGTAGTCATCAACTCATTGAAGTAGCTCACAGAGAACCGATTGCGCCCCAACTCAGCAGAGAGACGTAGGTCCAGCTTCCGGTTGCGCGTAGCACGCAGCTTGTAGTTCGCTGTATCCTCTATATAGGTGCGTACGTAGTATAGACTCCGCTCATAGGGAGCATTGATGTCGTAGTAAGCCAGCTGAGTTATATCTACGTAGCGGGGATCCGGGTAGAGATAGTTGAGCGTAGGCATACGAGTAGTCATTCCCCAGCCGGCATCAAATGAGAGTTTAAGTGCTCGGGATAATAGATCCCAAGTGGGCAAGCTCCAGCGCAAGTTGACACGTGGATCAAAGTAAGGCTTATAGCTCAGCGTGTACTGCGAAGCTAAGCCTAAGAGCATAGAGAGTCGCACGCCCGCCTCCAGCTGGAGCGTATGTGCTCCGAGAGGCTGCGTGTAGAGATCCTCTGCGTATAGAGCCATCTGCTGTAGTGCAGGAATTTGGTTGTAGGGGCGCGGACGGGTATCCCATGCTTTGGGAAAGAGTGGATAGGAGAGATCGTAAACCTGCCCTCGACCGAAGTTTTTCGATAATTCATAGTTAAAGCCCCCCTTCAATCTATGCGAAGCCTTGCCCCACGCTATATTATACAAAGTCTGTCCCTTGATAAAAAGCGTCAACGGCTTACCATCACTCACATAGTCCGCTACATACTCGCGGCCGATCAGTCTAGCCTCGTGCTCGCCGGCTTGGTCGCCCGTAGGGGTTATAGACATACGGTCCGGAGCCACGAGTCGGCGTTGGTGTAGGTAGTCAAACTGCTGTGCAGCCGAGAGGGTTAGCTCCACTCGTCGTAAGCCCTCCTTGCCGTCTGATGGTGCATATATATAGCGTGAAGTGAGTGCTATGCGGTTGTAGTCGGTGTAAAACTCATCGGTGCGTCCGTAGGTGAGGTCGGGGTCTACCTTATTCTTGTCAAAGGTCCCCGTATAGTCGCCACTCACCTCCCACTTATGCGCTTGGTCACTACTCGTACCGTGATAGCGCAGAGAGCCGGTCAATCGCCTATAAGTCTCAAAGGGAATACGCGGATCGGGCTTAGCGGATAAATAACTCACATCGCTATTGAGAATGTGACGTCGGGAAGGGGTGAGGGCAAAGCCCTTCTCCACAGAGAACAACTTACTGTAACCATCTACCTTAAAGCGGCTCTGCACAGGTGAGGCTTGTTGCTTACGATGCACGAGCACCACACCGGAGGTTATATTGCCATACTCTACGGAGGGAATACCCCTGATGAACTCGACCCGCTCTATATTGTCCGTCTGTAGCGAACGCATATCCACCCCTCGATTCACATTGACCTTGCCTACGCCTAAGAGCGAGCCGGAGGAGGAGGCGGTATACTGCATATCCGCATCCGTATTGAGTGGAGCGCCATCTACCATAAAGAGGGTACCCAGCGAACTGATGGCGTAGTCTTGATTGTTCGTCCTTTTGCCCTGCGCATTGATAGTGCCGGTCTCACGGAGCAAGAGATTGTTGACCCCCTTCATATTAGGCGCGCTACTTTTGCCACCCGGTAGTAGTGCTGTCAGGTCGGAGAAGCTACTGGGCTGTAGATGATCAATGGCGGCCCGCTCTATCGTGGAGGAGCTGGTCATATGTTGTCCCTCCTGTGCGGTCACAATTACCTCGCCTAACGCACGTTCCATAGTAAAGGGGATACGCAGGTATTGGTCGCGTTGCAGGGTCCCCTTCAGCTCCTTGCGCAGACCTGCATAGCGCACCTGTAGGCGGTATTGCCTCGCCTGTACGGACTTAAAGGCAAAGCGTCCGTCATCGTCTGTATAGACCGCCAGATCCTTTTGTCCCTCAGTAGAGAGAACCACTATAGCGTAGGCTATCGGCTCACCGGTAGCTGCATCGTACACCATACCCTTGAGGCTGTAACGAGTACCTTGAGCATACAGACCCCAGGGGAGTAACGAAAAGATCATATAGGACAGAAGAAATCTACAGACAGACCTACTCATAGAAGAAACACTTAAAACTATCGCAAAGGTACATCAGTTTCATTCTCGATAAAATGCCCACTTATGGGTATTTAGTCCACCTCAATCGTCAATCCTTGGTATGAGCCGTGAAAAGAAGTCAAGAGCTTACTCTTATCCCCCTTAGAGCTCTACCTTTTACAAAGTAGCACAATCTGAATGTATCAAATAGCTCTGTGTAGTTACCTGTGGCTTTTTGAACAACACGAGTAACACCTACAGCAAAACGAGTTTTCGGGAAGCGCAGTCTTTATTTTACTTGAGAAAATGCACGTCATAAGTATAAAAACGGACTATAGAGTAAAGTCGTTTGTATATTGTCGTCGCGTTTCCCTTACTACTATCCTGTTCTAACGTAAAAGTACATGATAGAGGACAGTAGCAACCAGCTTTTTTCTCTGTACTTGTTTTCTATTTCGGCAATGCATTAACGTTACCGGTCAAAGATGCAGCGAAAGTTTTTCATCTTATCCTAGAAAGATATTCATACTCGCGTTTGTACCTATCCAAGCGTAGATAGTCCTTTTCAGTAGGTGCGGGCAGGCGATGAATATCCATATTATGCTTTAGGTCGTTCATTTTAACCCTACGTGCCAAAGGATTTCCTCCTAAATTGCGAATATACGTTTCACGGTCAGCGCATAAATGATGATTGAGTAGTGTTAGAGCCTGTACAATATTTTCTTTTTCAACTGAGTCCATTGATAAATTGGCTTCTTGCTCTAGCAGCTGTATGACTTGTTCCACGGTATGAGAGGTATCCTCGGCGGCATCGTGCAAGTAGCCCACCACTTTCTCCTGCCAAGTTTTACCCAACGATGCCACAAAACTCAGATGTCCCTTAAAGTAATCGGCTCCTGCCTTATCTACCTGTTTGCTGTGGAGCCGTTCTGCGAGATGTGATGCAGCTTCAATCCATTTCTGTTCCGTATTCATATATGTATTGATTAGCGGATGTCAATAGCGTTAGCGGCAATGTTGTCAATATGGTCATGTACCTGAGAGAGGTATTTCTGCCACAGATCCTCCAATTTACAAGCAATCTCAATGGGCAGAACAGATCCAGAGGGAGAAGCAGACCAATCAAAAGAGGGGAATGCTTTAGCGAGTCCCTCAAGTGAGAGCATAGGAACCCGGTCAGGATCAAGAATAAAGTTAGGCTTTAAATCAACAGTTAATATCGATTTGCCCTTGTTCTCCTCTGTTTCGTATGGTTTTGAAGTGAGAATTCCGCTCATCACAATACCATTTTGTCCGGCACCCTGTTTTAGAAGAAAGAATCTATCCCCGCAATTGGCTTGATTATATTCTTTAACCTCCCAAGAGAAGAAGGTAGTAAGCATATTGGGTATACGACGCTTATGCTCCTCGAGGGAAATATTGGAATTTTCGGGGTTCCATGTCAAAATAATCGTGTTTTGTACCTCATCAAAACCTTTACCCGGATAGGTTGGCCGATAGTACGGATCATCAGTCTGGAGGTGACGCGCTCGTGCCATCATCTCACGAACCATATCAGCGCTCAGTTCGCCTATGCGTTCAAATTGCAACTCATCAATAGGACGAAATATTCCCTTAGGCAGAATCTTCCACGTTTCTTCAAAAGGAATAACTACAAGTTCGGGTTCTTTAGTATCAAAATCCACAATTCCCAACAACGAAGCAGCGGAAATATAGTCAAATGGCTTTACTACATCATTCTCAATGCTTATGATTGATAATGTAAGGTCTGTCTCATTGCTTGACTTACTCCGAAAAACTAACGAGGAGCTTGTATCCTTGCAATCAGAAAAACGCCATTGAGAAGTACAAAGATGCTTTTGCAAAGTATCCATCCACTCCTTTTGATACTCGCCTGCAAGCGGAATGCCAAGCCTTTGATACATTTGGGCTCCTAAGCAGAATGTAGTAAACATCCCGAACATCTCTATTTGTGCTCCCGAAAATTTCGTTAAGGTTCGTGTTATATTCAGACTTGATTTTCGTTGCTCCTCAATCCATTTGTCATCCAAAGTTTCTGCAACTTTGGTGATTTCTGACTCATCATCGTCCTCAAAGTATGCCTTTCCTCCGGTAAGATCCATAATAACTTGTGTCGTAACAGCAAAAAGTTCGTAATCCGCAACCGAAGAATGCGCGCATACTCTGACTTCGTATCCGTTGGATTCTTTATTCACTTCTATTCCCCTAATCGCCTTTAGGTAGGTGCCGAACTTCGCGCTAGGAAACTCATCCGATGTAATAACAATCATCTCTCCTCGCTCCACAAGGCAATTGAAAATGTCATCGGGAATCAACTCTTTTTTCGTTCTTATCGTAACGCAAACACTCATAATGCAAAGATTCTATTATGTTATTACCTATTTTTCAAACCATTTGAGACTTTCATCCAACTGATCGCCATGGAACGCGTACAATTGCCTGAACTATCCCCAAAGCGCTAACACTAGCTCCTCCGTAACTACGAGAAACTAAGCGAGGAAGATTGTTGTTCCACTGGTTAAGCATACGTGGCACTCAGTACTCTTTGTTATTGCCTTTCCCATAAAGCGGACCCAGTTCTTTTCAGAGTTTTGTCTCATTACGAGAATGTCTCTGTTTTCAATGTCTCGTTGTGTAGACGATCTCACTCTCTGTTAGCCATCAGCCTACCTAACCGCACGGAGGCTCCGACATTCTATACATATCTTCTCTCTCGTGAGCTACCTTTATTTCCACTCAAAAGTACATCTAAATCCTCGAACAGCAAAATTATGCAGATCACCATTTGCTGCTTTCTCAACTCTTTCTACGTACTTCCTTAATCTTTTCAACGTACTTTGACAATCATTTGTACGTACCTTCTCGATAAATCGTTTAAACGATTTGTACAAATCCTTTAAAGTACGCGTACAAATCATTTAAGTGATTTGTATAAATCCTTTTAAGTATTCATAGAGGATCTATAGATAAAAGGTTGAGAATCTACGTACAAGAGATCGAGAACCTACGTAGAACAGAGCGACGATATACGCATATGAAAGTAGCGATGTACGTGTGGGGCGCAATGAGGTATGCGTAAGGAGGTGACTATGTGCGCGTAAGGGAGTAGAGAGGTAGGTGTGATGGGGCCGATAGGTACCGCAGAACGGGTTGAGAAGGGTAGATCTCTGGAGGTGAGGGTAGGTACCGTCAAGATGTTTCGTGCAATGTGCCTTTCCGAAAGATGAGGATTAGCAGGCAAAGAGGAGGGTACCGTCATACCGTATCGCGTAATGTGCCTTCCCGAAAGATGAGGGTTAGCAGGGAAAGGAGCGGTACCGTCAAGGCGGGGCGCGTAATGCTCTTGGGGAAAGAGGGGTTAGTAGGCGAAGAGGCGGTACACTACGAGGGCGATGATGGCATATACGATGTTGGGCAGTTCTGCAGCCAACAGGGGCGAAAGGGCTCCGGAGATGGCAAAGCTTGACGAGATGGTCATAAAAACGATATAGGTAAAGCTCAGCGCAATGCCAAGTGCCAGTGCCAAGCCCATCCCGCCTTTGCGCTTGCGTACAGAGAGCGAAACGCCAATGAGCGTCAGGATATATGCCGCAAAGAAAGCGGCAATCCGCTTGTGAAGCTCTACTTCAAACAGCTTTACGTTCGCTGCGCCTCGTTCCCTCTGACTATTGATTTGCCCGATCAGTCGGGGCGTGGAAAGGTTTTCGGCATCCAAGGCTGTAGCCAAAAAGTCCTGTGGCGTAATGTAGAATAGGGTATCTAATTCGGAGAAGCGGAGTAGGGTATCCTCTTTTGCACCGAAGCGCGTGAGGGTTCCTTCGCCAAGCAGCCAGCGATAGCCCTCTTTGTATTCTGCTCGGTTGGCTTCCAATCGGCTGCGGAGGGTACCATTCTCGAATTTATCAATGGAAAAGTCGACACCATAGCCATCGGTGGCGCTGAAGTAACGCATATAGAGGTATTGGTGTGGTGCCAGTTCGAGCTGTATGGTTTCAGCGTAATCAATGCGTTTATCCTTAATGTAGGTGTTCTGAAACTCGTTGCGAACTCTGTTGCCCGGTGGAATGACAAAGCTGTTAAGTAGGAGCGTAAAGATGGCAATTACGGTTGCGGAAAAGAGATAGGGACGCAAAAGACGGCGGAAACTGACCCCTCCCGCAAGGATGGCTATAATCTCGCTCTTCTGCGCGAGCTGAGTGGTGAAGAAAATGACCGATATGAAGACGAAAAGCGGGCTGAAGAGTACCGCGTAGTAAGGAATGAAATTGACGTAATAATGGAAGATTATCTCATAAAGGGAGCAATCCGGATTGAGGAACTTATCGATCTTTTCGTTGATATCAAAGATGACCGAGACGCTCAGAATCAGTCCGATAGCAGCAAGGAAGGTGCCGAGGAAAAGCGTAACAATGTAGCGGTCGAGCCGTTTAACGCGGCACCGCTCTTTGCGCTTCCTTTGTTTCGGGGATTGCGTTGTAACCTGCTTATGCGGTTTCATTCGGGGTGATGTTCTTCGGTAAAGTCAACGTATTCGCCGTGGTCCTTATCGAACTTGCGTCGTTCTACCTCTTCCATTGAAAGCGTTTCCTGCTTTTTCGTCTTGTTCCGGCGGTTCGCTTTGTGCGATAGACGCTGAGCATCGAATTGACGCTGCATCCGTCGCATCAATATTGAGGCGAAAGCTCGTGCTATCCATCTCCGTAAAAGATAGATAATGAGCAAGATGAGGAATAAATAGAGTAAAATATCCATATGCCTTTGTTAATCTAACTTTTTCCGTTCAATGCTCCGGATGATAAACGGCGAAGCGGTTATGTATATTGCCATAAAAGGCACCAATCCGCTCCAGCCCATAAGGGCGACGAGGGTTATGCCGCTAAGCCCCAAGAGCAGTAGAACGATATTGATGCGCTTCTCCCGGTAGGAGCGCGCCGGTAGATGCGTTTTGAGCGACAATAGCGGCAGATTGCTCACCATTAGGATGCCGAACAGAAGAATAAGTGTATAGGTTACGATTACGAGTGAACGGCTATTCTCGTATTGTAGGAGGATTCGGCTCCAACCGATCCAGAAGAGCGCGTTTGCCGGTACGGGCAGTCCGTAAAAATATTGCCGAGGGCGCGTATCACGATTGAACTTCGCTAAGCGATACGCAGCAAAGAGAGGTAAGACTAGAATAGGCAAGAGCTTGATCGGCAGGATTGTGTCGAAGGGAGAATGATCATAATCAAAGCGGTTCATCCCAAGCGTCTGCAACAAGATAAAGCATGGAGCTATGGCAAAGGATACTAAATCCGCAAGGGAATCCAGATCTGCTCCAATTTGACTTTCACTGTGTAGCATTCGTGCCACTAATCCGTCCAAAACGTCAAAGAGAGCCGCCACTACTATGAAGTAGAGGGGAAAGGCTGATCCGCGAGGCGTATTGAAGGAAAGCCAAACAGCAATGCAGCCGCAGAACAGATTGCCCAGCGTGAGCAGATTAGGGATAAACTTGCGGATGCTCATAGCGGTAAATAGCCTAATAGGGTCATGCCTCCGGTAACGGAAGTGCCGATAGAGTGCTCTAATACAGTATCCGGAGGAAGGTAGATATCCACGCGCGAGCCGAAACGAATGAAGCCCAATTTATCATTGATATTAACGGGGTCGCCCGGCTGTACATAGGTGGTAATGCGCCTTGCTACCGCACCGGCAATTTGCTCTACCAATATACGTTTGCCCCCGGGAGTACGGATAATAACGGAGGAATGTTCGTTTTCCAAACTGCTTTTGGGCAGAAATGCTTTATGGAAGTTCCCCTCCGTATGCTCTACGAGCTCAATGGTTCCCTCTACAGGAATCCAATTGGCGTGAACGCTGTATAATGACATAAACACGGATACTTTGAGGGCTTCCTGCTTGAGATAGCGATCTTCGTACACCACTTCGGCGGCAACAATCTTTCCGTCTGCCGGAGAAGTAACGGCGCCATCCTTGCCGATATGCGGATTATGTCGCACGGGGCTTCGGAAGAAATTGAGCGCCAAGCCGATTATAATAAGTGAAACAACTACTACTAGAGCAAAAACGAGCCGATAGGGTTGGAAATGCCATGCCATCCACGAGCATAGCGTACAGATGATGAACAGAGAAAAGAGTATACCTCTTCCCTCGCGGTAGAACTTTTTGTGAATGCCTCTTCGTTCCTTCAAATTCATAGTGTCAACTGTTGATAAGAGAAGTCTCGCTATATGGATATACCTTTATTATTTGTTCGGTATTACGGAGCGGATACCAAAGGAATCCGACTACATTAGTAAAGCCCATTTCCTTGATTAAAATGCAGTAAGCGGCAACCTGATTTTTATGCTTTTCAGAGGGTTGCGCAAACTTATAATCAATAACGGCTATGGATTTATCCGGCATCATTACAACGCGGTCGGGGCGGAATAGATGAATACTATTAGGGCGGACGATGGTTTGTTCGTTCCAAACGGTAATATCGGGTGCAAACCATCGCTTTCCGTACGGATGCTGTACAATGCTCGTAATAGATCGGATGACAGCCTCGCGTCGACTTTCATCGATTATGCCCTCCGAAATCGCTCCATTTACGGCATCTTTCAAGGTTTCCGGTGTAGTTATCCGGCTCAGTATGTCGTGCAGAACGCGGCCGTTTTCTATATACTTTTCATCCTTAAATCCATTCTTTGCCGTCATACGAACCCGTAAGTTTGGGAAAGAACCCTGCATGTAACTTTGGAAGCTGGGGATTTGTTGAGGATTGTTTAGCGAAACGGTTCTGCTTTCCGTATTTCTCTTATTGGGAATAGAAAAGTACGGAAGCGATCTATCGCCCTGTTCACCCCAAAGAATGCTATAGAGGAGCGAATGCAATAGAGGCTTATCCTGATCCTTGTCGGTAGGTTTTTGTACCCATAGCACCATACCTTTCTTTGCTCTGGTTGCTGCTACATAGAATAGGTTTAAGCGGTCTATGGTTTCTTTAACCATTTCCTCGTAATAATCTACCGCAAAGGAAGTCTTTTCCAGATCTTTTGTTCGTTTTACCGGTACCTTTAGCCATTGATTGGCATTATGATTTTGATTTAAGCCAGATATAATGTTTTGCGGAATAGTTACCCATAAATAGGACGCCCGTCCGCCTCTTCCGGCAAAACCAAGGTTCCACGTTAAAAAGGGTAGTAGTACGATGGGGAAACCCAACCCTTTTGCTTTGTGAATGGTCATTATGCTGATGGCGTTTTCGTCTCGTACGGGAAGATCCTGTTTGTATCCTCTCGTGTGCCACCACTCTACAAAAGAGGCGATGCTTCCATAGTTATCTTTACGGAAAGTTTCTACCACATCCAAAAAGGTCATCACATAGGCACTTTCACTTTCTTGTACCAAAGGCGCAATATGTTTGACCATTTCTCCAATAAGTGTAGATAGGTTGCTGTGTGCTTTTTCCTTTTCGAGCAGATTGAACAATTCATCGAATGCCGGAACAGGCCTCGTTTCCGCCAACTCTTTGTAACGTAAAGCTGCGATGCCGCGAGCCGTTTTATTCCTTTTATCGGCAAGAGCTGTGAGTAGATCAATGAGTAAACCTACAACGGATGAATTGCTAAGTTTGAGCGCTTCGCTACTGGTAAACTTAAAACTTTGGGCATGCTCCGGGTGATCGGATGCAAATTGAAGAAAAGTGGCTGCTACCTCTCCCACTTGTCGGTTCGTATTGACCAATACGGCGATATCACGCGGTTCATAGCCTTTTCCGATCAGTTCGACTATTTTGCTGCATATTTCCGGAGAACTTCCCTCATTTCCGATAAGCGGAGAGCAACCTTCATCCACAAGAATATATTCTACTCCGCCGGATTTATTGCCGTGAGCCGCTTTCTGCTCTACTTCTGCGTATGTATTGGTAATACTTTGGGTAATTCCGTTTAGCGTATCTTCATTTATCGGAGCGATCTCGTTTGCAACGGCTTTACTATAATCGGAGGAGATAGAATCTTTAAGTTTTCCGGCAACAAGCTGTGGCAGTTGCTTGAATAGTTCATTATTGAATTGAACGATCTCCGGTACACTGCGCCAATTCTTATCCAAAACTTGGCTCTCAATGTAAGTCTTGAAATCCTCCGGAATAAGATCCTGCAAAATTGTTCTGTCGCAGTGGCGAAACTTATAGATGCTTTGCTTTACGTCGCCCACGATAAGATTCTTATTGCCCGAAGCGAGCGAATTGTCGAACAGAGGCTTTAGATTGTCGTATTGGAGCCGTGAAGTATCCTGAAACTCATCAATCATAAAGTGATGAATTTTGCTACCGGTCCGTTCATACAAAAAGGAGGCATCGCTGTTGCCACCCGACAAAATCTTGTTGATAAGGGTTTGGGACGAAAAAAGTAGCATAGAGTTTTGCGCCAATCCCTCTTCCTTCATAGCTTCGTCAATATCGTTGAGCGTCGCCAGCAGGGGTAGATCGGCGTCAATGCATCTTAGCGAATTGTAAAGAAGAAGCTCTTCGTTTTTTACCTTGGCCGACGGTTTTTCGGCACCTTCGGGAGGATTATCCAAAAGAAGCTTTATTTCTTTCTGTAGTGTGGCGATTAGCATCGCATCCGGCACAATTGCCCGGTTATTCCCCTGTAGTTGCGAGGAAGCGAAAAGTTGCTTTCCGATATCTTCTATTCGCGGAAGTATGTTGTACCGCTCTCCCTTTTCGATGCCTTCTCCGGCAATTGAGGAGATACATTTGTAGATATCCTCTTTTTCCCGGCTTGCCAAATCGTTGAAGAGCATCAAAACGCCTTTGTGTAAACGGTAATCGTTATCCAATTCGATGCGGTAGTTGCTCTGATGTCCTATCTCGGAGGCAAAGGAGCGTACTATTTCCTCAAAGAAAGAATCAATGGTTTTTACCTTAAATGCACTATAGTCACTCAGAATCATCTTTAGTGACTTTTCCGCACGTTGCTTCAACTCTTGTGGCTGTATGTGTAAGCTTTTACACAAATCAGCTTCCATTGATGAGGCTTCTTTGCCCTTAAGGAGAGAAAGCTCCTCAATGATGCGGCTCTTCATCTCTTCGGTTGCCTTTTTAGTAAAGGTAACGGCAAGTATATTGCTGTAAGCAAACAGTGGGTTTTCAAGTGCCAAGGCAATAAACTCCCGGGATAGGGTATAGGTTTTACCCGATCCTGCCGATGCGGTATACACTTGCAATAGGCCTTTGGTATTCACGGAATTCATATTGTGAGTTGAGTTCCAAAAGACATACTTCCGCCTCTTGCTCCAAAGGTATATAAGTTTGAATCAAAAGGTATATAGGTTTCAATAGAGAGGTATATACCTTTCATTTGAAACTTATATAGGTTTGGTCGAAGAGGTATCATCGGGAAGAAGCAGCTCCATCTATCTTGAGCGCATTCGCAGCTAAGAGTTCATTTTGCACTCTGCGTCTTACGATGTCAATGGCAAGGAAGCAAGCTTCGCGAAGAGAGCGTTCGGATGCCAAACCCTTACCGGCGATATCGTAACCGGTACCGTGATCCGGGGAGGTTCGCACTATGGGAAGCCCGGCAGTGAAGTTAACGCCTTCGTCCATAGCCAATAACTTAAAGGGGGCAAGCCCTTGATCGTGGTACATAGCCAATATAGCATCGTACCCACTTCGTCCCTGAGAGCCCCAAAATCCGTCTGCCGGAAAGGGACCGAAAGCAAGTACGCCTTCATCGTCGTGTAGGCGGGCAATGGCGGGGGCAATAATTCGTTTTTCGTCCGAACCTATCAGTCCGTTGTCACCCGCATGCGGATTAAGAGCTAAAACGGCTATTCGGGGGGCAGAAATACCAAAGTCGCAAACCAACGAATCTCTCAGAGCCAATCCCTTGCGAACAATCAAATCCTGCGTAAGAGCAGGTTGAACCTCCGCGAGTGCCAGATGCTCTGTAACCAATGCGACGCGTGTATTCTTAGCTGTCAGTATCATTAGCGGCTCGGTACCACAGCGCTCGCCCAAATAGGCGGTATGCCCTTTGTGGGGAAAGAGCGAAGAGGGCATTGTCGATTTATTAATGGGCGCAGTAACCAAAGCATCCAAATCGCCTGATAAAAGGTCGGTTGTGGCTTGATCCAGAGCCTGATAGGCAGCCTTTCCGGCATCCGGAGTGGGACGTCCTATCTCCACTTGGAGCTCATCATCCGTACAATTGATAAGATAGGGGCACGGCTCTGTTTCACGCACTTCGGAGGGATGATTGATCCGCGTCCAGGGGGCGCCCTCCATATTGAGCGTTTTGCGGTAATAGGCAGCTACTTTGGCAGAACCATATACAATAGGCGTAAATAGCTCTGTCAGACGTTCGTCTTGGAGCATTTTGAGGATAATCTCATACCCAATGCCGTTAATGTCGCCGTGGGTAATGCCAATCCTCAGTTTTCGCTTTGTCGCTTGTGTCATCCTAATTTATCTCTATGTTTCGCCAAAGGATTTTTTTCAGAATTTCAGGGTTAAAATCGCCCCGATCTGCCGGTCGGAATGAATAGAGGGCAGCCTGCATTCGGCGGACCAGATCGCGTTTCAGTTCGTTGGGATTGTACACAAATCCTTCCACATAGTAAAGCGTATGCGTGGCATTATCCACAAACGCGTGCGCAACAAACGGACCTGCCATCATATCTTTACCACTCATTTCCCACAAACCGTTCATTTCAAGCCGCGTTTCTCCGCCCGGAATGCTCACAAGCCGCGCTTCAACGGGTACTACCTCATTATGGGTCATATGGCTTTCGGGCGTAGAACCGGGGATTTGGCTCCCCAAAACGGAATCGCGTAATGCCAGTACTTGGCTGACGGGAGGAATCTTATCGTTATTGTACGGCAACGCGAAAATGGCGAGGTCCAAACGTTTATCGTACGTATTATTCGACATCCAGAGAAAACGATCTGCCGATTTGTACGAAACGATATCACCCGGCACATTGATGTGATGCTTAAAGAGGCTGAGCGCAAAGCTATCTGCCTTGGAACTATAATCTTTTACGAGCAAATCGTTAGCCAAGCGAAACAGCTCATTCCGTAGGAATAGATCGCGCACTATGGCTGCTCCCCGCCCTTTTACGAACATTTGCAACGAATCTCGGTTCGGAGTTTGGAGCGTGACTACCAATTGCCCTGAAGCCCATGGGTCATAAGCGTATTTAAGCGTATTTTTACTATACGTATTGGGGTTAGCATCCACGATGAATATATTGCGCGTGTTGCGCAAAAAATCATTGAAATCGGCTTGATCTACCGTGAGAACGCGAAGCCAGTTTTCCACTTGTGGCAATGCGGGAACCTCAGCTTGTAGCATATCTTTTACAGCCATGCCCACGCTGTCGCTTTGCCAATCTTGATCCATAACCAAAAGAACCTCTCCGGGACTACCGGAAGCGCCCATTAGGGAGCTTGTTGTTTTGCCGTTGCAGGATGCTAAAAGAAGCATCAGTGCGAGCAATAGGTATATAACTTTCCTTTTCATTTTAGCATCAATCCCAATTATTTTTGCTTAGTTGCTCTTTGCGTTAGCCAATCCTTAATAGCTTCTACCAAAGCTCTATTGCGTTCTTCGTCAAGAGCAGAAATACGCATATAGCTTTCGTCCAACCCATAGTAACCCTCCATTGTAGCAATGGTCATTCGGTAGTTCTGTTCCAAGAATTTCTTTAACTCGGTTGCGTTGCCCGTTTTGAGCTTTACCAAAAAGAAAGTAGTTTCGTTATTGAATACTTCCAAAGCATCTATTTCGCGAAGGCTTGCCATAAGCTCCTGAGCATTACGTAACCATTTGCGTATAGGAAGCGTAAATTGCGCCGGATGAATAAGGATATATTTGGCTGCCTCCTGAGCAATGCTGGTTGATGACCACGGAATGGTGTAACGTGCAATACGCTTTGCAACAGACTCTTCAGCAACTAAATAGCCAATGCGTAGCCCCGGTATGCCATAAGCTTGACTAAAGCTCCAAACCAGTATTAGATTCTTGTAGCTCTTTACGTCCTGCGACTTGAGCATATTGGTCGTTGTGAACGTTGCATATGATTGATCAATCACAAACTTTACGTTCGGGAAGCGCTTAATGGCACCGATTAGCTCCGAGTGGCTTACAATATGCCCGTCCGGATTATTGGGCGTTGAGAGCAAACAGTAATCAACTTTGTCCAGAGGCCAGTTAGCTATCGGCTCCAAGTCGGATATGTATACTATTTCGTATCCGTACAATTCGAATGCTTCGGCATATTCGGGCGGGGAGGGTACCGGTAGTAACAGCTTGCCTCGTTCCATTCCCTGAGCAATTTGATATAGAGCTCCTGTGGGACCGTTAACGATTACGATGGAATCGTCCGTAAGTTCGTGCCGTCGTGCTATCATTTTGCGCAATGTGGCGGCATCTCGTTCGGGATATCGGCGAAGCGTTGCCGATAAATGCTCCGTAAGATGTTCCGCAAGCATTTCGGTACGTGCTCCGTACCATACGGTGGAACTGAAATCAATCATTGTTCCGGCTTCCTTCTTTTGGGCGTTATGGTTCATATCGAGTTGGTTCTAGAACTATAGTGCTTGGTATACGGCCTCCAATAAAGCAGGACGTATTCTTTCCGTGTTCAATACTTTATTCATACGGGTAGGATAGGTACGGTTGCACAGAAATACAAATACTAACTGATTATCCGGATCAATCCAAAGAGCCGTTCCCGTGAATCCTGTGTGTCCGTACGTATGTTGCGATGCTTCAGAGGGAAGATTGGGGTTATTGGGGTACCATTTCATAAATCCTCCTTCCGTACGCGGCTCCTTTTTATGCATACCTTTTGTGAAGTGGCGTACCGTGGATGGCTTTATAAGCTGCTTCCCGCCATAGGTTCCTTCGTTAAGTAGCAACTCGCCGATGGCAGCCAGCTCCACAGCGGAAGAGAATAAGCCCGCATTCCCCGCTACGCCTCCCAGTACCGCGGCGCTTTCATCGTCCACCGTTCCTTGCAGTTTGCCGCGCAAATAGCAGTTCTTTTGAGTGGGGGCGATGCTCATTTCTTCATTCTTTTCCATAGGTTTGAACCGGCAGTGCTCTAAACCCATTGGCTTGTACAGTTCCTCTTCAATAAAGAGATCCAGTTTTTTTCCCGATGCGCGCTCTACAATCATCCCCAAAAGGATATAGCCCACATCGCTGTAACGGAAACTTCCTCTTCGCGAAAGATTGGCTCGTCCTATTTGACTCAGCACACTATCCTGAAGGGAATGATGCAGAAAATACCCTTCTCCAAAGCGTAAATCGTAACTTTTCCCCGCCTTTTTGTGTACCAGTAAGCGATTAAACCGGTAGGACGGATTTACCCAAACGTTTCGATCTATTTGGGTCCAGCCCGTCCGTTCACGATAGGAAAAGAGCGGTGCGCCCTGCAAAGATGCGGGGTCAATCAGCGTATTGAAGAAGTTAATTCCTGCCGGCAACCCACTTTTGTGCTGCAAAAGCTCCTTGATAGTGAGCTTTCCCGCCGGAGAGCCCTGTAACTCGGGAATATAGTCAGCTACACGCCGATTAGGTTTAACCAGTCCTCTATCCGTTAGTAGCATTATTGCGGGTATGGTAGCTGCCATTTTGGTCACCGAAGCAACATCATATACGGTGCCGAGGGTAACGCTTTCGCTTCCCTTTGTTCCTTCCAAAGTGCCGTAGGCCTTCTGCAGAAGCGGCTTTCCTTTATGGAGAACTACAATTTGGCAACCGGGATACGCATTCATCCGTAGCCCTTTGGTAGCAATCTCATCCACTTTCGCAAAGCGTTTTGCGTCAAAAATGGTTTTGGGAAGCGGTTTCGCTGCTTCTTTGCGCTTTGCGCCTCTTCCCTCCGGACGTACAATCCGAAAGTTCGCTTTACTGCCAAAAGCCACTTCGGGGTAGAGTAGTGCCGCGTAGGCACGCTGAGCTTCAGCGCATGCTTCGTAACATTGGATTACCGCAGCGGCATGTTGCGCTCCGACTCTATGTTCGTTAAATCCGTATGGTGAAGCAAAGTGTGCGTAGATTACCGTGTATTTGGATGCCAAAGCCTTGGTGAGCGCGGCATCGCTACGTCCCGAATAGCTATTAATGAGAACGATGTCGCATCCTTTGAAGCTATTCACTATTTGGGAGCGTTCTGCACCTCCTCCGGTAGTAAGGGAAATTTGCGGACGAACTCCCAACTCTACCAATGCTTTTTGGAAAGCTCCGTTTGCGCCGCCCCCATTGCCGATCTCAAGCAATCCGATCCTTTGTTTCGGTGATAGCGGAAGCAGGTCGCCCTTTGAAGTGGAAACGCGCAATGATTCGTACCAAATACGATCCGCGTGTGTACAGAACTCTTCGCGGTTCAGCTCGGCCAATAACTCGTTGCGTCTCAATATCGTTTGTTTCTTTATGGAGAGGGTGCCCATAACCGCGTATTTGGCTTCGAGAACCTTCGTCACTCGTTGCTCCAACAGGGCTCTTGTTAGTGTGCCCTGCGCCACGGCGCGTACAATATCCCGATGCATTTGAACCGGATTGGTGGGCCCCAGCAACATATCGTTCCCTGCAAGTAGCGCGGCAACGCCTAAGGGATGAGTACCTTTTTGCTGAGCACCCGCCATCTGTAGCCCGTCCGTAAAGATAAGTCCCTTGAAGCCGAGGGTATTCTGCAGCAGATCTGTGGTGATGGGTCGGCTTAGCGAAGCCGGTGTTTTGGTAAGATCTAATGCCGGCACGGAGAGGTGAGCCGTCATAATGCCTCCGTAGCCTGCATCAATATATGCCTTAAAGGGGATCAGTTCGTTTTTTCGCATCGAAGAGAGGCTCCCTTTGATCGTTGGAAGCGTTTTGTGCGAATCTCTATTGGTATTACCGTGACCGGGAAAGTGCTTGGCTACAGTAAGAACGCCCCCATCCTCCATTCCTTTTGAGAATGCAAGCACACAGCGGGTCACTTCACTGCTCGTGGTTCCAAAGCTCCGCGTTCCGATAACAGGGTTGTGCGGGTTATTGTTGATGTCGGCGACCGGAGCAAAGTTTACATGTATGCCCATTATTCGGCATTGAGCGGCAAGATCTCCTCCCATAAGGGTGATAAGCTCCGGAGAACAATTTGCCAATCCGCTATTGCGCGGATAGCGTATGGTACTACTGAGACGCATCGCCAAGCCCCACTCGGCATCCGCAGTTATTAGGAGCGGAAGCGTGCTTACTTCGTTCAATTGACGCGTCATCTCCCGTTGAGCGTACGGATCGCCCTTTTGAAACAGAATACCTCCGGCTCCAATTTGACGCACTATGTTCTGAGCTTCCCTAATTCGTTGGGCGTTTGTGGACGGATACACTACCGGAACGATCAATTGTCCCGCCAGTTCTTCTACCGACATACGTGCTACGAGCGCGTCAATCTCCTTTCGCTGTTCCGGCCCTATTACGAGCAGTGCGTTATCGCTTCCGTCCTCGCTCCTCTTTTCGGTGTTTCCACCGGCAGAGCCCTCTATGGGAGAAGAATGTTCGGCACCTCGATTTGCCTGACGACCCCCTTTCCCATACGGACCAAATCCCGTGGTACTCCGACAGTTCGTGAGGGCAATCGCCACTCCGAACAACACTATTGCAGTAAGTATCTGTATCCTTCCCCTTCTCATATCGCTACAAATTTACCTCTTATACCTGAATAATCAATCCGCCCACCCCCTTTTTACCCCTCCTCCTGCTGATACTTTTCTTGTTTTCTTCTACTTGAGCTTCCTGTTTATACGTACTTGTTCGTTTGGTTATATGTAGGAAGTCAACCGTTTCTTCGATGAGTGTTGATCTTTTGTACGTAGATGTTCGATAAATCGTTTAAAGGATTTGTACAAATCGTTTAAAGTACGTGTATAAATTCTTTAAGCAGTTTATATAAATCCTTTAAAGAATTTGTCGAGAAGGTACGTACAAACGATTGTGTTTCTACGTAGAAATGGCTGAGCTTCTTCGTAGAAGTGGTTGAAGAACAAGGAAGAATCAACTGCGCCTCTTAGAGGAGGTCATGCGCTAAAAGGGATGAGACGGGGGAGTCGAAGGGAATAAGGTGCTTGGTTCATTGATTTTGTGACATTCCTTGCTTAGAGGAAGCCGTCCGTTCCGGTATGCGTCGGAATTTGCGTTACCTTTGTTCCGGTTATATAAAGGGAAAGGAACGGATATGAATCATCGTTTGGCTGTTTTACTGTTCGGTTGCATCGTTTTATTTGGAGTGGATACTTCTGCTCAGTATAGGGGACGATGTGTTGCCCAAAGTGCATCAAAGCGAGTGGCTACAAGCACCGAAAAGAGGGGAGTGTCGCTACAAGTCGGTGCGGAACGCATCGGCCTATACCTACCACTCATTAAGGATAAGCGGATCGGCATCGTGAGCAATCACACCGGACGGGTAGGGAATAGCGGGACATTGCTTGCTGATACGTTGCTTTCCTTAGGTCAAAACGTGGTAAAACTCTATTCGCCCGAACACGGATATCGCGGAACTGATGACGCCGGAGCAAGCGTTGCCGACGGAAAAGATACCCAAACGGGGCTTCCGGTGGTATCGCTCTACGGAAAACATCGCAAGCCGAGCCGGAAAGATTTGGCAGACATCGATATATTGCTCTTTGATTTGCAGGACGTGGGAGCACGCTTTTACACCTACATCAGCACGTTGCACTACGTAATGGAGGCAGCCGCCGAAGCAGGCATACCGCTCATTGTGCTGGATCGTCCTAATCCGTGCGACCATGTGGCGGGGCCCGTATTGGAAAAGGATTGTGCGTCCTTTATCGGGATGCACCGCATTCCGTTGCTGCACGGGCTTACTATGGGCGAACTTGCACGTATGATTAACGAAGAGGGATGGCTCGAACCGGCATCTCTTCGCTGTGACCTGACCATAATCCGTATGAAAGGGTGGCGGCACGGAGATGCCTATTCGCTACCGGTACCGCCCAGTCCCAATCTAAAGAGCGATAAGGCGGTTGCGCTCTATCCGTCCCTTTGCCTTTTCGAAGCAACCATTATGAGCGTGGGACGCGGCACATCGGACCCGTTCACTGCTATTGGCTATCCGGATAAGCGTTTCGGCAAGCCGATATTTACGCCGGTCGCGATGCCGGGAGCCTCCAATCCCAAGCACAAAGGGAAACGTTGCTACGGAGAGGTATTCACACCCGAGTCGTTGGATGCGTGCGGATTCGATCTTGCCCCCTTTATTCGCTTTTACCGAAAAGCATCCCAAGCTGGCTTTCAATTGGTGGATCGGAAGCGGACATTCGAACTTCTTGTGGGAAACAAGCAGACCTTAAAGCAAATTGAAAGCGGCATGAGTGCGGAACAGATATCCGCCACATGGGAGCCCTCCCTGAAGGCTTACCGTGCCTTGCGAAGCCGTTATCTGCTCTATCCAGAGCGGTAAAAGCAAACGTATATACCTTTCGAACAAGAGGTATATACGTTTCAATGAATAGGTATATAGGTTTCGAACGAAAGGTATATACGTTTCGCGAGGCGCGTTAGAAGGCTGAAGGAGACGACAATTCCCCTGTCTGAAACAAAGAGGATATCTATTCTGCGGAATTGTCCGCCAGATCGGTGTAATCTTCGAATAGAAAGTCGTTGTACGGATAGCGTTGTACGTGGATCGCTTTAACTCGATCGTAGAGCCGCTGCTTCAGTTCGTCCATTCCCTCTCCGGTGCGGGCAGAAATAAAGAGGCATTCGTCGCGCATTTTTGCCATCCAGCTGGCGCGAAGGTCCTCTAAACTGTAGTTCTCGCGCTCCCGAGGCGTTAGGTCGTCTTCGTCCTTCGGTTGCCAGGAAAAGGCATCCGTTTTGTTGAATATCAGGATGCTCGGCTTTTCTTCTCCCTCCAATATTTCCGCAAGCGTCTCTTCCACCACCGCAATTTGCGACTCAAAATCAGGATGCGCTATATCCACAACGTGGAGCAGCAGGTCCGCTTCGCGCACTTCGTCCAATGTGCTTTTGAAGCTTTCGATAAGCTGCGTGGGCAGTTTGCGGATGAAGCCGACGGTATCCGAGAGCAAAAAGGGCAGATTGTGCAGCACTACCTTGCGAACTGTCGTATCAAGCGTGGCGAAGAGCTTGTTCTCGGCGAACACTTCGCTCTTGGCAATGCGGTTCATCAGCGTTGATTTGCCCACGTTGGTATAACCGACCAAGGCGACGCGTACCATCTTGCCACGCCCTTTACGCTGTTGGCTCTTTTGACGGTCGATATGCTGTAGTTCTTCTTTAAGCCGCGCTATTTTGGTAAGTACGATGCGGCGGTCCGTTTCGAGCTGCGTTTCGCCCGGTCCGCGCATACCTACGCCTCCGCGCTGGCGTTCGAGGTGGGTCCACATACGGGTTAGGCGGGGCAGCATGTAGCGATACTCGGCAAGCTCCACTTGTGCCTTGGCGTGAGCCGTTTGCGCCCGAGTGGCGAATATATCCAATATGAGCGCCGTACGATCCATGATGCGTATGCCGAGAGCCTTCTCAATATTACGAATCTGATTGGGGCCGAGTTCGTCATCGAATAGGGCAATGTCGATATCGTTTGCAGCTATATAGGCGGCGATCTCTTCCAATTTGCCCTTACCCACATAGGTAACCGCGTTGACCACATCGCTCTTTTGCGTAAAACGCGCCTGCTCTTCCAATCCCGCCGTGAGGGCAAGGAAAGCAAGCTCATCCAAGTAATCGGTTACCTGACGGTCACTTACTCCGGGTAACTGTACGCTAACCAATACGGCGCGGAGAACCTCCCGCTCGTTGCTATCCACTGTTTTCATCGTTGCAAAAGTAACCATTTATACCCATCTATGGCGCAAACGACTCGTGGCACGCGAAGTAGTGAAACTACGCAGCAATTGCGTTTGAGTGGGGTAATAGTGAGATGGGTGCAGTATTGTGGGGGAATAGATGGATTTTTCTTACCTTTGCTCGGGATAAAAGGAAAGAAACACACAAAAATCAATAGAAAGATGCTTATGCAATTGAAAAGACTGATGACGCCGCTACTCGTATTGGCGGCTCTTTTGATGCCTTTTACTGCCGGAGCGCAGCAACTTGCGCCCATCCCTGTGGATCCGGCTGTGAAAATAGGCACACTGCCCAATGGGCTAACCTATATCATACGTAAGAATACCGAACCTAAAGGGCGTGCACACTTTTACATCGCTCAAAAGGTGGGTTCTATTCTGGAAGAAGATAACCAGCAGGGTTTGGCTCACTTCCTGGAACATATGGCGTTCAACGGAACGAAGCATTTCCCCGGCAAGAACCTGATCGGCTTCTTAGAACGTATCGGTTGTCGTTTTGGAGCTGACTTGAATGCGTATACGGCATTCGACGAAACAGTTTACACCGTTATGGATGCTCCCACCGACAAAGGAAATGAGATTATTGATAGCTGTATACTCATTCTGCACGACTGGAGTAGCAATATCGAGCTTTTAGGTAGTGAAATCGATGAAGAACGCGGTGTAATTCACGAAGAATGGCGTGTAAGTAACAATGCGGATATTCGTAATTTCAAGAAGTTGCTCCCGATCATTCTGCCGAATAATAAGTACGCTAATCGTCTTCCTATCGGTACAATGGAAGTGGTAGACCACTTTGAGCACCAAGCTATTCGCGACTTCTATCACAAATGGTATCGTCCCGATCTTCAGGGAATCATTATTGTTGGGGATTTAGATCCTGACTACGTAGAAGCAAAGATCAAAGAATACTTTGCCGATATACCTAAGCGTGAAAACCCTGCCGAACGTTACTACGTAAAAATAGAGGACAACGAAAAGCCTATAGCAGCAATTGCAACCGATAAGGAAGCAACCGCCACCCGACTTTTGCTGATGTATAAGCACGAAGCTCAGACGCCTGAAATGAAGGCCTCTGTACTGGGTGCCGCAACCAACTACCTCGATGCCATTGTAAGCAACATCTTTTCGGAACGTTTCCGCGAAATAACCCGCAAGCCTAATGCTCCGTTCCTCGGTGCGAATGCATATCGTGGCGAAATGCTCGGCTTTGCCAAGACAAAAGATGCCTTCCAAATACTTGCCGCAACCAAGGATGGTGCGTGGGAAGAAGCGCTTAAAGCACTGGTAACCGAAGTGGAAGAAGTGAATCGCTACGGATTTCTTGAAAGCGAGTACGAACGTGCTAAAACGAACGTACTGAAGATGTACGAAAACCTCTACAACGAACGCAACAAGCGCACTAATTCGGCTTACGTTGAAGAGTACAAGAGTTACTTCTTGGATGGTGGCTATATTCCCGGAATTGAAGGAGAAAAGGCTCTTATTGACCAGATTGCTGCTTCACTAACGCTTAACGACGTAAACAAGTATGTGAAGGAATTGATTACCGATGGCAAGAATTTGGTAATGTACATTACCGGTCCCGAAAAGGATGGTATTACCTATCCGACTCCGGAACAGATGATTGCAGCTTACACGAAGTACGCTACCGCGAACATTGAAGCACGCAAGGAAGAAGTAATTTCTACTACACTTATTGATACTCCCCTAAAGGGCGGCAAGATAGTTTCTGAAAAGAAGAACGGTAAGTTTGGTACTACGGAGCTGAAACTCAATAATGGTGTGACCGTTTATATCAAGCCGACCGACTTTAAGGACGACGATATTCGCCTTTCCGGTATTACCCACGGAGGTAATTATCTGTACACAAAGCCTGAAGATATCCTTCAGACCCACGTATTGGACGATATCTTCGGTGTAAGCAAAGTGGGCAAGTTTACGCGCACCGAGCTACGTAAGGCTATGACGGGTCGCTCCGCCTCAGTAAACGTTAGCGTAGGTGACTTTACCACTTCCGTTTCGGGCTTCTCAACGATTCGTGACTTTGAAACGATGTTGCAGCTCGTTTACCTCAATCAGACCGCTCTGAGTGAAGATATGGAAGCGTTCCAATCTTATAAGGAACAGCAGATTGCTTCGCTCAAGATGATGGAACGTAATCCGCTCTCCTCAGTAAGAGATTCGCTCTCTTACCTACTATACGGCAATAGTTTACGTAATAGAGTGCTGAAAGAATCTGATTACAATGCCATTAACTATCCGCGTGCCCTCGAAATGGTGCGTGAACGTGTAGGCTCCGCTAACGGATTCAAGTACTTCATTGTAGGTAATGTGGATATTGAAGCAGCAAAACCGCTCATTGCCAAGTATCTTGGTAGCATTCCCAAGGGTAAAGCTCCCAAGGAAATGGACCGCAAAAAGGACGAAATGCATCGTACCGGTAAAATGACTATTGAGTACAAGCGTGACTTCGATACGCCTACAGCTATCGTGCTTGATGCACTCTTTGGACCGGTTCAGTACGATCAGAAAGCGCTTCTGACGAGTGATATTCTGAATAGTGTACTTGATCAGACGCTCGTTGCATCCATCCGTGAACGCGAAAGCGGTACCTATTCGCCTTACGCCGGTGTGGATGTACAGGAATTCCCTGAACAGGAAACGGGAATATCCATCCAGTTCTTCTGCGATCCGCTTAAGGCTGCATCGCTGAACGATGTAGTTTATGCCGAAATGGATAAGCTTGTTAAGGAAGGAATTGACCAAACTACGTTCGATAAGGCGGTAACCAGTATGAAGAAGCGTCACGCTGAAGCACTTCGCGAAAACCACTATTGGCTGTCGCAGATACAGCGCTATTTCTTCCGCGGACGTAACTATGTGGATAACTATGATGCTATTCTCAACAGCATCACTACGAAGGATGTAGCCGATATGCTACAAAAGGTAATTACCTCCGGCAATCGTTTGGAACTGATTCTACGCAGTAACCAAACTGAAGCTGATAAGAAGTAATTGACTTCGATCTAAAGTGCTTAGGGGCTGTGCCGTTTACTCGGTGCAGCCCCTTTACTGTCTATTACTATCTTTGTGGTGAAAGTGAGTAAACAAAAATGTGAGGAAACGATAATGATGACCGAAATAATGAGCGTTATTTATTTAGCAGGCGGATGCTTTTGGGGGATGCAAGCCTATTTCTCCGGTGTGGAAGGCGTTACCGCTACGGAAGTGGGCTACGCAAATGCACGTTATCCCAATCCGCGTTATGAGGATACCGACAGCGATTATGCTGAAACGATTGCCGTGCACTACAATGCTGCCCAGGTGCCACTCCGCTTCATTCTGGAGCTTTACTTCAAGGCGATTGATCCAACTTCACTGAATCGTCAGGGAAATGATATAGGACGCAATTACCGAACCGGTATATATTACACCAAATCGGACGATTTGAAGGAGATCAAGGAGGTGATGGATCAGGTGCAGAAGCAATATGACCAACCGCTCGCCGTAGAGGTAAAACCTTTGGAAAACTTCTATCCTGCAGAGGAATATCATCAAGATTATCTTCGTAAGCATCCCGAGGGTTATTGCCATATCAGTCGTTCCAAGATAAGGGAAGCGCATCGAGCTCATTGGATTGATAAAGAAGCCCTGAAAAAGCGGCTTACTCCTTTGCAGTACAAAGTAACGCAAGAAGCCGCTACCGAGCCGCCATTCGACAATTTGTACGACCAAACCTTTGAACCGGGTATTTATGTTGATATAACGGATGGCACACCTCTGTTCCTTTCAACCGACAAATACGATAGCGGTTGCGGCTGGCCCGCTTTTACGCGTCCCTTAAAAGAGGAAAATGTCACCGAGCATCAGGATAACTCGCACGGGATGATCCGTACCGAAGTACGTAGTGCATCGAGCCACAGTCACTTAGGGCACGTTTTTGAGGATGGCCCCAGCTCAGAAGGCGGACTGCGCTATTGCATCAATAGTGCGTCCCTTCGCTTTATACCGCTTAAGGATATGGAGGCGGAAGGCTATGGAGCCTACATTCCACTTCTCGAGGAGTAGCAAGAACCATATGTTTCTCCATTCCGGAGAAAAAGAACGTCTTTGGGAGTAGCTTGGCTTCCTCGTTCTAAAAGGTATATAGGTATCGCGCGAAAGGTATATAAGTATCATTTGAAAGGTATATACCTATCACTTGAAGGGTATATACCTTTTGTTTGATCCTGTATGTAACGCTCTCCGCAAGATAGAGTACACTTTAGTAAGTTATCTATCGAAGAGGGAGCGAATCAGCAAAGAATCGCTAACTTTGCAAGGTTATGTAACTGCAGAAGAGTACGGCGTACTATAACTATGAAGATGGAAAAGAAGAGAGAAAACTGTTTCAAAACATACGAAACACCCAACTTTGCCGGCGTTAACAAGGAAGTTCTTAAACAATGGCAAGATGAGGATCTGTTTGCCAAAAGCATCGAAGCAAGACGCAACGCGCCTTCGTTCGTTTTTTACGAAGGTCCCCCCTCTGCAAACGGTATGCCGGGCATTCACCACGTTATCGCTCGTTCACTGAAAGACATCTTCTGCCGATACAAAACGATGCGCGGCTTTCTGGTAGAGCGTCGTGCCGGATGGGATACCCATGGGCTACCCGTAGAATTGGGCGTAGAGAAGGCGTTGGGCATCACCAAGGAGGATATTGGTAAAAAAATCAGTATTCGTCGGTATAACGATGAGTGCCGTAAGGCGGTTATGCGCTATACCAAGGAGTGGGAGCAGCTTACTGAGCAGATGGGCTATTGGGTTGATATGAACGAGCCCTATATCACCTACAAGCCGAAGTATATGGAAACGCTCTGGTGGTTGCTTGCCGATCTGTACAAAAAAGGGCTTCTGTACAAAGGCTATACCATTCAGCCCTACTCGCCGGCAGCCGGCACCGGATTGAGTTCACATGAGTTAAATCAGCCCGGATGCTATCGGGATGTAAAAGATACCGTCTGCACGGCGCAGTTTAAGATTACCGATGTGCCCGCTTCGTGGGGCGTAACGCGCGATTGTTTCTTTTTGGCGTGGACCACTACACCGTGGACGCTTCCGAGCAATACGGCTCTTTGTGTAGGCGATAATATCGAATACGCGCTAATCGAAACATTTAATTCCTACTCATTGATACATGAGTACGTAGTGCTCGCTACGGCACGCATTCCGGCTTACTTTGATGCCGCCAACGAAACTACCGATATGCCCGAAACGTGGCAGGGAGAAACGAAGCAAATTCCCTGGAAGCGAATTGCCACAATGCACGGAAGTGATTTGGCAGGCTTGCATTACGAACAGCTAATCCCGTGGGTAAAACCTATGGGGGAAGCCTTTAGAGTAATTACTGGTGATTATGTAACTACTGAGGATGGTACCGGTATTGTACACATTGCCCCTACATTCGGTCAGGACGACCAACGGGTGGCTCAAAAGGCAGGTATCGGCTCGCTGCTCCTTATTGATAAAGAGGGCAATCAGCGTCCTATGGTCGATTTGCGCGGACGTTTCTTCCCGTTGAACGAGTTGGATGCAGCTTTCCGCTCGGAATATATGGATGAGCCTCTGTATGATGTCTACGCCGGTCGGTATGTAAAGAACGATTACGACGATACGCTCAAGGATAGTGACGAAACATTAGATGTAGACCTATGCGTGATGCTTAAGCTGCAAAACAAAGCATTCAAGATAGGAAAGCACGTGCATAGCTATCCGCATTGCTGGAGAACCGATAAACCGGTGCTTTATTATCCGTTAGACAGTTGGTTTATACGTACAACCGCTTGCAGGGAAGCAATGATGAAACTTAACGAAACGATCCGTTGGAAGCCGGAAACTATCGGTACCGGTCGTTTCGGTAAATGGCTCGAAAACCTGCAAGATTGGAATCTTTCGCGAAGCCGTTTCTGGGGAACGCCGCTCAATATATGGCGTACAGAGGACGGAAGCGAGGAGCGTTGTATCGCCTCAATAGAGGAATTGTATAACGAAATAGAGCGTTCCATCCAGTCGGGGCTTATGCGCGAAAATCCTTTCAAGGGCTTTGTGCCGGGCGATATGAGTGATGAGAACTACGCACACGTAGATCTGCATCGTCCTGTGGTGGACGAAATTGTGCTCACCTCAGCCCAAGGCAAGCCGATGTATCGCGAAAAAGACCTCATCGATGTATGGTTCGACTCGGGAGCGATGCCGTTTGCCCAGTTACACTATCCTTTTGAAAATAAGGAAGCTATAGATGAACGCAAGTTCTTCCCTGCCGATTTTATTGCCGAAGGTATAGACCAAACGCGCGGCTGGTTCTTTACACTCCACGCCATTGCTACTATGGTTAAGGAGAGCGTAGCGTACAAAAATGTACTTGCCAACGGACTAGTTCAGGACAAAAACGGCAATAAAATGAGCAAACGCTTGGGCAATGCCGTGGATCCGTTTATCGCTATTGATGAATACGGAGCCGATCCGCTCCGGTGGTATATGATTACCAACGCTTCCCCCTGGGACAACATCAAATTCGATGTAGATGGCGTTAAGGAGGTTAGCCGTAAGTTCTTTGGCACTTTGTACAATACGTACCAATTCTTTGCTCTTTATGCCAATTTAGATCACTTTGATCCCGACAAAGAAGCTACTCCGTATGCTCAGCGCCCCGAGATTGACCGCTGGATACTCTCTATGCTGCACTCGCTGATAGATGAGGTAACTGCGTCGCTCGAGGACTACGAACCGACGCGAGCTGGGCGTGCGATTGAGGATTTTGTAGAAACGCATTTGAGTAATTGGTATGTACGTCTTTCGCGTAAACGCTTTTGGGTTGGCGATATGACCGTGGACAAAGAAAGCGCTTATGCCACTCTGTACGAATGCCTTGTAACCGTCGCTAAGCTGATGGCTCCTATTGCTCCGTTCTATGCGGATCGTCTCTACAGAGATTTGACCCTATCGGACGAATCGGTACATTTAACTGATTTCCCTGTTGCGAATAAGGAAGTAATTGATGCCGTATTGGAGCGTCGAATGGCTCGTGCACAGGCTCTTACCGGTATGGTACTTGCTCTGCGCCGAAAGGTCAATATCAAGGTGCGCCAGCCGTTATCTTCCATAATGGTACTTATCGATTCCGAGGAGAAAAAGAATGATATTGAAGCGGTAAGCAAGTGGATTCTTAACGAAGTGAATGTAAAAGAAATCCGCTACGAAGATGCTTCTGCCGATATATGGCATCGTACCATCAAGCCGGACTTTAAGAAGCTTGGACCGCGTTACGGTAAGATTATGAAGGCGCTGGCACAGCAGATTGCCTCTTTGTCCCAGGACGAAATTACCCGTTTGGATAAAGAAGGGCAGCTTAACCTACAAATCGGCAACGACGAAGTGCAGCTTTTGCGCGATGATGTTACGATTAATGTAGAGGATATCCCCGGTCGCCTTGTGGCTACAGACGGGCACGATACCGTGGCTTTGGACGTAACTGTTAGCGATGAGCTCTATGTGGAAGGATTGGCACGAGAGTTGGTTAATCGTATTCAGAACCTGCGTAAGCAGATGAACTTCGAGGTGAATGATCATATTGATGTATTCCTATTGGAAGGTACGGAGATGGATCGCGCCGTGAATACGTATCATGACTACATCTCTGAGCAGGTACAAGCCGATGAACTCGCCCTATCGGACGCAGTGAGCGACGGTACCGATATAGATATGGAAAGCTACACCTTGACCCTTTCGATCAGTAAAAGTGAAAGATAAAAAGAAGACTTCCCTTCCGAAAGCAACGGAAGAGCGCACTATTCCGCCATTCCGTATGGAAAATCCGCGCAAACAAGCCATTTGGGTTAGTGCGGTAGTTCTGTTGGTACTTGTGGTGGATCAGTGCGTTAAGATATGGATCAAAACCCATATGGCACTGGGCGATGAGATAAAGGTATTCGATTGGTTCCGCATTCTCTTTGTGGAGAATATCGGAATGGCATTTGGTGTTGAGCTCGGCAGCAAGCTCTTCCTCTCCCTCTTTCGTATCATAGCTATGGGGCTTATTGCCTGGGGTATTGTCGTACTTATCAAAAGTAGGCACTTCCCACTGGGGTTCCTCATATGTATGGCATTAGTCTTCTCGGGAGGAATTGGCAATGTGCTGGATTCTATGTTCTATGGGATGTTCTTCTCTGATAGTAATGGACAAATCGCTACACTATTTCCTCCGGATGGCGGGTATGGAAGCTTCCTACACGGCAAGGTGGTGGATATGCTGTACTTCCCTTTGATTGACACCGTTTGGCCCTCTTGGATGCCGTTCGTAGGCGGAAAGCGGTTCACTTTCTTCGATCCTGTATTCAACATTGCCGATAGTTGTATTTCGGTGGGCGTAGTGTTGCTCCTTGTCTTCTATACACGTACATTCACTGAAGCGATTGAGTACTTCTCCAATCCTCGTATCCGTAAGGCAACAAAGGAGATTAACCGGGAGCGACTCGGGAATACTCCCAAAGACGAGAGCGAGCAATAAGAGCAATGCGGCCTAAAGCGGGAATTCTCTTCTTTCTCATTGCTGTATTATTTACTGCACAATCTTGCAGCAATAAGTGGGAGCATCGCCTTTCCGAAAAGGAGATTGAAACGATGCTTAAGGAGCTATATATTGCGCAAAACCTCAATTCGTTCCGTGCTCCGGAGGTTGATAATGACACAGCGGCTCTTTCACTTCGAAGCTCTCTATTTCTCGAACACGACATTACTGAGAGCGATTTCGATAGCGTGATTGCTTATTACGCACACTATAAGGCAGATCGGCTATCCGCAATGGCTAAGAAGGCTTCCGATCAGGTTGCTGAGGAACTGGAGCAGCTACGGAACTCCTCAATGGCACACACTGATGGTGATTATACACACTTCAAGGGCCCCGAGAGCTTGGATGCAGTGTCGCTTTCTTCGCTTATCCCCAAAGAGCGTTACCCGGCAACCGTTCTTCTCTCTGATTGCTCCGATGCACTCTTCTACACAACGCGGATAAACGATAGCATTCCCAAGGGAAGTGTAATTGAAGCCAAGATAACGCTTTACGGTATTCCGCTTCAGATAGATCAGGACGATTTGCCCCAAATGATCCTCTCTTGCTCAAAAGGCGGAAAGCAACCCATATCGGCGCAGACGTTTATTGAATCCAACGGCACTTCCTATTTGAGGCTTTACTTTGAAAAAACGCTCTCCGAGGCACAATTCTCCCTACTCCTTACCATTAAGGGGAAGCGTCGCTTTATGCCGCTTTACGTTACGGAGCTTTCCCTCGTTCCCACCATTCCGGAGCCTTCCCCCGAAGAGAGCGACGAACTTCCCCTTGAAGATTGATATCTCAGCACTGAAACGCACTAAAGATCCGGTAATATGATCTACGAAATAACCGCTAACGATCCGCTTAGCAATGCCCGCTGTGGCATCATTACCACGGACCACGGCACCATACAAACTCCAATCTTTATGCCGGTTGGTACGGCGGGAACGGTCAAAGCGATGACTATGGAGCAAATGGAAGCTACCGAAGCGCAAATCATACTCGGCAACAGCTACCACCTTTACCTGCGTCCCGGTCTGGATATTCTCCGTGCCGCCGGTGGTCTGCACCGCTTTGGTACGTGGAAGAAGCCAATTCTAACGGATAGCGGTGGCTTTCAAGTCTTCTCTTTGGCTGAGCGGCGAAGAATCACGCGTGAGGGAGTTACCTTTGCTTCCCATATTGACGGATCTCGGCACCTATTTACGCCCGAAAGGGTTATGGATATTGAGCGAACTATCGGTGCCGATATTATGATGGCTTTTGACGAATGTCCTTCCGGAACAGCTTCCTACAATTACGCCAAGGAATCCCTTGAGCTTACCCTTCATTGGTTAGACCGCTGCGAGCGTCACTTTAACCAAACCGAACCGCTCTATGGCTACACGCAAGCGCTTTTCCCCATTGTGCAAGGCTGCGTCTATCCCGATTTGAGACGCAAAGCTGCTGAGACGGTTGCCGCTTATGATGCGCCGGGAAATGCCATCGGTGGGCTCGCCGTGGGGGAACCAACCGAGAAAATGTACGAAATGATTGAGGTGGTCAACGATATTCTCCCTAAAGATCGTCCGCGCTATCTAATGGGCGTGGGAACGCCTGCCAATCTGCTTGAGGGAGTAGCCCGCGGAGTGGATATGTTCGACTGCATTATGCCAACCCGCAATGCCCGCAATGCGCAACTCTTTACCAATAATGGCATTATCAATATTCGTAACAGCAAGTGGAAGGATTGCTTCGAGCCGATTGAACGCAACGGTGCCTCACCCATTGATGAGCGCTATTCGCTCGCTTACCTGCATCACCTTTTCCGTGCCGAGGAGATAACCGCGCTTACGCTAGCATCCATACATAACGTGGCATTCTATACGCATCTGATGAGCGTAGTGCGGAGCAAAATTGCCGACGGTACTTTCTCCTCCTGGAAAGACGCTGCCGCCAAACGACTCATGCAGCGCCTTTAGCCACTTCTCCCCAAGGTCTCCATCTTTCCACCTCTCCCATTTCTTCCGAACCTATTCCGCTTACCTCGGATTAGTTCCGCTATTTCCCGGCTCTGTCCCGATGGGTATGCGACGTCCATCCCGTGCCGTCCCACGAGTCTGTACCATATCTCGACCATTTTCTCCTATAGACTTACTAATTGCTAAGTGAACCATCCGCTGATTTACCACAAATTAACCGCCGATTGAACGGCAGTAAATAACCGCTAAATCCGAGATAACCCCTTCTTCCCTCCCGATCCGCCGCCCCATCCCTCCCGATCCGCCGCCCCGCCCCTCCTGATCCGTCGCCCCGTCCCTACCATACTATCAGAGTAGCGGATGGGAGGAAACGGATCGGTTGTACGAAGGAAGTGGAGCAGAGGATGGGAGGGAACGGAGCGTTTATACGGAGGAACCGGAGTGGGGGATGGGTGGTATCGGAGCGTTTGTACGAAGGAAATGGGGTAGAGGATGGGAGGTATCGGAGCGTTTGTATGGTGCCGTTAGAGAAAAGTCTATAGACTTTCGGAAAATACTCTATAGACTTTTTCGGAAAACCCTATAGACTTTCTGGAAAAACTCTATAGACTTTTCTCGGATACCCTATAGACCTTTTTTCTGATACCTCCGTACATCCCCTCGGACACCATAGGAGCAACGATTTGTTTGTATGGGAGAACCGCTCCGTTCCCATCATACAACAGCTCCCCTCCTCAGTTAGAAAAGAGTGCAAACGTACATAGGTCGCTTGATGAAGGTGCGCAGAATTGGCGCTATTTGTGCATAGTTTAGTGGGCGAAGGTGTGTAATGCTGGGGCGGGGCATGCGTGTGTTGGTAGATAAAGGTGCGCTGCGGGGGTGGTGGTATATGTGTGCGGTGGTGGGCGAAGGTTTGCAGATGTGCGGTGGCTCCTTCGGCGAAAAGGGGCAAAAGCAGGAGAAAATGGGGGCGAAGATGCGCTGTGATGGAGGGAAATTCGTTGAGAGAGAGGAAGGGGTAGGGTAGCGATGTGAGGTTTGTACATGGAATGGCGTCGTTTGAGGGGCAAGTGTGGGGAAAAAGGTACCTTTGTGCGCGCAGAAGAGGCTTGTTACATGAACGATTTAATACAGGTATTGCCGGACAGCATAGCGAATCAGATAGCCGCCGGCGAGGTTATTCAGCGTCCTTCGTCCGTGATAAAGGAATTAGTGGAGAATGCAATCGACGCAGGAGCCCGTAAGATCAAGATAGAAGTAGAGGAGGCCGGCAAGGCGATGATCCGTGTTACGGACGATGGTTGCGGTATGTCGACGCAAGATGCCCGAATGTCATTTGAGCGTCACGCAACGAGTAAGATTCGTCAGGCGGAAGATCTCTTTTCGCTCCATACAATGGGCTTCCGCGGAGAAGCATTGGCATCGATCGCCTCGGTATGTAGCGTTACGCTAACCACACGTCGGAAAGAGGACGAACTGGCAACCTGTCTGCAAATAGCCGGGGGCGTAGTGGAGCAAACTAGTAGATGCGCGGCTCCGGTAGGCAGTTGTTTTGAAGTACGCAATCTGTTTTACAACGTGCCGGCACGGAGGCGTTTCCTCAAAAGCGATACTACCGAATGGCGGCACATCCTAACATGCTACGAGCGCATTGTGGCTGTTTATCCCGAAGTTGCCTTTTCTCTTTATCAGAATGGCGCAGAGGCTTCAGTGCTGCAAGCCGGTTCGCTTTCCAAACGTATTGCTTCGATTATGCCAAAGGGAAGCGAGAAGGGAATGCTTCCGCTCTCGTTTCGCTCGGATATAGTGAACATCAGCGGCTTTGTGGGGAGCCCTGAGCACGCAAAACAGCGTGCCGCCAAACAATTGTTCTTTGTGAACGGGCGGTTTATGCGTCATCCCTATTTTCATCATGCGGTGATGCAGGCGTACAAAACGCTCATCCCTACAGGATATCAGCCGAGTTACTTCATCTATTTTGAGCTTGATCCGGCGCGTATCGACGTAAATGTGCATCCAACTAAGACGGAGATTAAGTTTTTGGACGAGCAAGCCGTGTATCGTCTATTAGGAACATTGATCCGTCAGACGCTCCACCGGGCGGTTTCTATGCCGCGTTTGGACTTCAATGCACGCAATGTACTGGATTTGCCTGCCTACAAGGGAGCGGAGAGCGATGGTAGTACGCCTACACCGCCTGCCATTAATGCGGATAAGGAGTACAATCCTTTTAAGGAAACACCGGTGGCACGCACTCAAGCTCGTAAGTCGGATTGGGCAACCGTATTCAGCAACTTTGCGGCTCCGGAGCGTAAAACGCGTTTCCCACAGGAAGTTCTGTTCGAACAGATGATAAAGGACGAGGAGCCGACTAAGCCCTCATCGGGAACACCGTTGTTGCTTTCGGATCGGTATATGGCGGTTGTTTTGCAAAGCGGATTGGCGATTATTGATGCCAAAAGGGCAGAAATGCGCATAGAATACGAGGAAACGCGCAGGAAGTTTGCCGAAGAACCGGTCGGAGAGCGCAAGCAGCGATTGGTTGTTCCGCGCATAATGGATTTTGATGCACGTGAAGCGAGCGTATTGGAAGCGATTATTCCCGATTTAGACAGCCTTGGTTTTGAGGTAAGTCCGCTTGGAAACGGAAGTTTTTCGCTACTCACCGTGCCCTTCTTTCTGAAGGAAGACGCGCAAACGTTGGTTGAAAACGGCGTTTTAGAGCTTTTGGAGACGGAAGGAAACGGACGCGAAACACTGATTGATGCATTAGCGCGCGCAGTTTCAATACAGCATTATGCATCGCCTTCCCAACCGCTCACGCCAACGCGAGCCGAACAAATCGTAGCGGCACTGTTTTCCACTCCCGAAGCTGCCTACACGCCCACCGGGAAACGCATCCTGCATCTCGTAACCAATGAGGAAATAGAGGGGTTTTTCGCATAAATTGAGCTGATCGGAATATGAAGAATGAGGCTTTGAGCAGAGAATTTGCGGAACGGCTCCGGCAATTGGAGGTAAACGGCGCAGAGCGTTCTCTCGCGAAGAGTATAACATCGAAACAATGGCTACAGGAGGGCGGAAAGCGGCTTCTGAACCTTTCTTCCAACGATTACCTCGCGCTGAGTGGCGATGCCGAAACGATAGCGGCATTTCCTGCTTACGGTGCTCCGTTAGGTAGTGGCTCTTCGCGCCTTTTAACCGGTAATTATCCGTTATTGAACCGTTTTGAGGCGGAAATAGCATCCGCCTATCATAAGGAGGGCGCGCTACTCTTCAACAGCGGATACCATGCCAACAGCGGTATCATAGCCGCCTTGGGGCGAATTGATGGGGTGCGCTTTCTTGTAGATCGTATGGCGCATGCCAGCATCTTGGATGGGCTTACGATGGGACGATGCCGGTTTACTCGCTTTAGGCATAATGATATGGCTCATCTGTCCGCTCTTTTGGATCAAGAATTGAGCGATGCGTCTGCAAAAGCGATTATCGTTGTGGTAGAGAGCATCTATAGTATGGATGGGGATCTTGCCCCTCTCCGCGAATTGGTAGCGCTCAAACAGCGCGATTCGCGTATACTCCTTTACGTGGATGAAGCTCATGCCGTGGGCGTCCGAGGGGAGAACGGCTACGGATTAAGCGAAGAAACCGGCACAGTGCAAGATATAGACTTCCTAATTGGTACTTTCGGCAAGGCAATATTAGGGATGGGTGCCTATATAGCTACGGATCGGCTTGTCGTTCGTTACCTTGTGAACAGTGCGCGCTCGCTAATCTTTTCCACCATGTTGCCGGAAGCGGTGATGGCTTGGAACCGTTTTATTTTCCTGCGCTTACCACAGTTTAAAGCGCAAAGAGCGGTACTTCGGCAAACTTCCGAGCAATTTCGGGATGCGCTCTCCCATAGAGGTTACAGCGGTTTAGGACAAAGTCATATTGTACCGGTTATATTAGGCAGCAACGAACGAGCCTTACGCGTGGCGGAGGAATTGAAAGAGCGTGGCTATCACGGGCAAGCTATTCGCTATCCGACCGTGGCAAAAGGTACGGAACGGTTACGACTTTCGCTTACCGCCGGGATGAGTTTTGAACAATTGGAACCTCTGATAGAATATCTTTCGCTATGAAAGCTACGTGGCTTTTCCCTGATTCAGACGAAGCAGATCGGCTTGTTGTGTTCTTTACCGGCTGGGCGATGAATCAAAGTGCCATAGCGCATCTGACACCGCTCGAAGGGTATCGCTTCCTACATATGGAAGATTACCGGAGTATGGAGGTTACATTCCGTAAAGAATTCACTCGTTACAAACAGATTATCTATATAGCTTGGTCGATGGGTGTATGGGGCGCGGAGCGTGTTGTACGAGAAGGTATTATGCCGAAACCGAACAAAGCGATTGCCATAGCCGGATCTCCGTTTCCTTATCACGATACTTACGGCATTCCCAAGCTATGGTTTGAGCGAACGCTATCGGGGTTAACGCCTGAAAATCGCTTGCGTTTTCTGCGCCGAATGGTAGGCGGTAAACGCTTGAAAGCGCTCTTTGATGCTCTCGAACAGAGAGATCTGGACGAAATTAGGGATGAGCTGCAAACGGTGCTACGCTACGAAGTGGCAGAAACTCCACTGCGCAAGTCGCTCTCTATACCGTGGACACGTGCCGTAATAGCCGCCAAAGACCGCATCTTTCCCGTGCAAAACCTCACAAATGTATGGAAGGATTATGGCGTTCCTATGGTGATATTGCCCGATGCGGAGCACTATTTCCTCGATCGGTATACATCGTGGCGCGAAGTGCTGTATTTGGGTTGCGAATCGTCTCTATGACAAGCGAGGAACGTATCAAAAGGGCATTTTCAAAGGCATCCGACAATTACAACGCCAATGCCTTTGTGCAGCAGCGAATGGCGGAACATCTTGCCGCGCTTTTGCCTGAAGGCGAATCGTTTGCGCGTGCTTTTGAGTTCGGCGTGGGTACCGGTCTGCTCACTACGCATATCGATGCACGTTGCCGCGTATCCTCCTGGCTGCTCAACGATTTATCCGAAGAAATGCTCCGCAATGTGCCTTCGCTACAGGGAAAGGCGACCTTCCTACCCGGAAATGTCCTTTCGTATGCCGGGGACGAGCGTCTTACCGGACTAAATCTCATAACCTCCTCTGCCGCACTGCAATGGATACCGGAGCCCTTCAACCTGCTGCAACGCCTTTCCGCGCTACTGGAGCCGGGAGGTATATTACTGATTGGCACGTTTCGAAGGGGCAATTTAAACGAAATTGCCTCTCTAACGGGCAATTCACTCCCATACTTTGAGGAAAACGATATGGAGCGGTTTGCTCGCTCTGCCGGGCTTCGCATTCTCTCGCTTACGAGCGAAACGATGCATCTCAGCTTTCCTTCGCCTCGCGAAGTGCTTCGGCATCTCAAAAGTACCGGAACAACGCAATTACCTCACTTCGGAAATGATTCGTTTCGTTTGGACACAAAGTCCGCCTTGGCGCGTTTCGATGAAGCTTATCGTGCTACTTTTCCCGCTCCTCAAGGGCAAGGTGTTGCTCTTTCGTATATACCTTTGTATCTTTGTGCCGTTAAAGAATAAGAAACACATATAAAACAGATTCATATGAAAAAGAGACTTATCAGCACGCTACTGATGGCTTTTGCCGTGGTAGCACTCGTTTCCTCCTGTAAAAAGGATAAGGAAATGTCCATTCTTACTGCCACTTTTACCGATAAAGTGAAAGAAGCGGTGAAAAGCGTTGACGAAGGCGAACGCATTCTCTACATCCGTAATTTATTGGAACCAGTGGATTCGCTTGCGGTTATAGATTCATTGGTTCTTACCGATACGGTACTTGAAAAGGGACTTGACCTAAAGATTCCTGCAAATCCGGATGCTCTGTACCTAATGAGCGTGCCCGGTGCCGTAAGAATATACTTCGTTCCCGAATTAGGAATGATTAGCTTTGATATCGAAAAGGGAAAACCATCCGGAACTACCCTTAACGATAATATTGCGGAAGTAATCGATAATTTCCAAAAAGCCTTAGAACGCTACAAAGCCTCAATGGAAAAGGACGATTCAGGCGAAGAAGCGACCGCCATTGAGAAGGAAATGTACGCATTAGGACGTGACTTTGCGCTCGCACACAAGGATCACCCCGTAGCTTGGGTGGGCTTCAGTATGGCGCGTCAGTGTGCCGAAACCAGCATTCAGCTGAAGGAAATTACCGATCAATCCATGCCCGGACTTGAAAAAATGGACGACTACAATAAGATCAAGGCTGAAGTTACCCAAGCGGCTCTAACGCAGGCTGGTAGTATGTTCGTGGACTTTGAAGGAGTCGATGCTGAAGGTAATGCCGTTAAGCTGAGCGATTTCGTCGGAAAAGGGCAATATGTGCTGGTAGACTTCTGGGCTTCGTGGTGCGGTCCCTGCCGTCAGGAAATTCCCTTTGTAAAGAAAGCGTACGAAAACTATCGTAATAAGGGGCTTGCCGTATTGGGTGTAAGCGTTTGGGAGCAGAAAATAGAGGATCACCTCAATGCCGTGAAGGATTTGAACATTGCTTATCCGCAGATCTTTGTAGCCAATGACGCAGAAGGCAACAATGCCGCCACCTCAGCGTATGGGATTAGCGGTATTCCTCAGATTATTCTCTTCGCTCCGGATGGTAAGATTGTGGCGCGTGACCTGCGCGGAGATGCCATCGATAGCACCATAGCTCCCCTCTACAAATAAGCGTTGAGCCGTTAGACGGTTCCCATACAACCGCATAAACTGAAGGGGTGTGCCCAATGAGGCATACCCCTTTTTATTTGCTCTTTGGACCGAATACGTATCACGGATCCATCGTCTTTCCCGAAATGTATATACCTTTCAATCAATAGGTATATACGTTTCATTCAATAGGTATATACCTTCCGATCAAAAGGTATATACGTTTTGTCGACAATACTCATTCACTCCGAACAAGTCCAAATATGGGGGATGAACGGCAAAAATAACTACCTTTGCCCAACGTATGAATTATGCAGGTTATATGAAACCGACACTACTGATTATGGCGGCCGGTATGGGAAACCGATACGGCGGTCTGAAACAATTGGATCAACTGGGGCCCTCGGGCGAAACTATCCCCGATTATTCAGTGTATAACGCCCTAAAAGGCGGTTTCGGTAAAGTGGTTTTTGTCATTCGGCACAGCTTTGAGGATGCGTTCCGAAGTACCATTCTTTCCCGATACCAGGATCAAATTGCCACAGAGGTTGTATTTCAGGAGCTGGATGCTCTACCTGATGGATACAAAGTTCCCCAAAATCGTGTACGTCCTTGGGGAACGGGGCACGCGCTCTTGATGGCAAAAGAGGCAATTAAGGAACCTTTCTGCGTAATTAATGCCGATGATTATTACGGGGCAGAGGCTTTTCGTACAATGGGTAAAGCACTTTCAAGTCTAAATGAGGAAAGTACCGGTCGGTATTACACTGCCGGCTACCGATTGGGGCAAACCCTCAGCGAAAGTGGCTCCGTTTCACGCGGTATCTGCTCTGTTGACGGCAATAATATGCTAACCGATATCGTGGAACATAAGGAACTTTCCCGCAAGGGAGAGCAGGTTGAGGATGCAGCTACCGGGCATCTCTTCTCGCCCGATACCTTTGTTTCGATGAACTTCTGGGGCTTTACGCCCGGTATCTTTGCTTCTGCTGAAAAGATGTTCAAGGCGTTTCTGGAGGCTCATGGCACCGAAGAGAAAAGCGAATTCTATATACCTTCCATCGTGAACGGATTGATTGCGTCCGGAAACGCAAGTTTTGAAGTGCTCCCCACCGCCGACAGTTGGTTCGGTGTTACCTATAGTGCGGATCGACCTATGGTTGTGGATCGGCTTAAAGCAATGCATGAGCAGGGAATCTATCCCACTCCACTGATAAAGAGAACAAATCATTAAAACCCTCAGCAAGAGGAATAGAAAAGAACGTATATGAAACTGAAAATGTTATTACTTCTGAGTTCCGTGGCAGGACTTACTTTCGTAAGCTGTAACGGGAAAGGAGGCAACAGTAGTCACGAAGTTGTGCCTGCTATTGACCTTACAGCGATGGACACTACCATCAACCCCGGTGAAAACTTCTATCTGTTTGCCAACAAAGGCTGGATGGATGCTAACCCTTTGAAGCCCGCTTACAGCCGCTATGGGGCATTTGACGTGCTTCGTGACCTTTCTATCGAACGGATTCACGGCATCGTTGATTCCTTGGCAAAAAGCGAACTGCCTAAAAAGGGCACAAATGCTTACCGCGTATCGGTTCTTTACAAGCAGGCTATGGATAGCGTAAAACGTAACGAAACCGGATTCGCTCCCGTAAAACCCTTCATTGACGAAATTACAGCCGTTACTTCCAAAGAAGAATTGGTGGAATTGGCTGCCAAGAAGGATAATCGCGGCGAAGCAACGCTCTTCGGTACCTACGTTTATGCCGATGATATGAATAGCGATATGAACATTATGCACGTATCGCAGCCGTCGCTTGCGCTTCCCAACCGTGATTATTACCTCGCAAAGGATGCGGCAGGCCTCGAAATCCTTAAATCCTACAACGAACACGTACTTCGCTTGCTGGCGCTTGCCGGATACAACGAAACCGATGCTAAGCGAATAGCCGATAACAATATGGCTATTTCCAAGCAGCTCGCCGAAATGAGCTATTCACCGGTAGAACTGCGCGACAGCCGAGCCAACTATCATATGCTTGAAGTAAAGAAGTTCGCTGCCGATAACAAGGGATTCAATTGGGCGCGCTACATTACGCTTCGCGATTTGGATAAAGTGGAAAAATGGGACGTTTCGCAGATCAAGTTCTTCGAAAAGTTCGACAAATGGTATCCCACGGCAGATCTTAATGCACTAAAGGACTTCCTTGTTGTTGGTGAAATTGAAAGTGCTGCCGGTTACCTGAGCGATGATTTTGTTGAAGAAAACTTCAATTTCTACGGAAAGGTACTCAGCGGACGCAAGGAAATGCACCCGCGCTGGCGTCGTAGCGTTAATTTGGTTGAAAGCGTGCTGGGCGAAGCGCTCGGACAAATCTACGTCGAAAAGTACTTCCCCGCAGAAGCAAAAGAACGTATGACCAAGCTCGTTTCGAACCTTCAGAACGCTCTTTCGGATCGTATTGCCGGTTTGGAATGGATGAGCGATGCAACCAAAGCAAAAGCGCAGGAAAAGCTCAAAAACTTTACAGTTAAGATTGGCTATCCCGATAAGTGGAAGGATTACTCCAAGATGAATATCGATGCCGATAAATCCTTCTATGAAAACTTGCTTGAAGCCTCCCGTTTCGAACATCAACGTAATATGGACGACCTCGGGAACCCGGTGGATCGCACCCGTTGGCTCATGAATCCGCAGGAAGTAAACGCATACTATATGCCCACAACGAACGAAATCTGCTTCCCCGCAGGTATCCTGCAGCCGCCTTTCTTCAATGTGGATGCCGATGATGCCGTTAACTATGGTGCTATCGGTGTTGTGATTGGGCACGAAATGACTCACGGATTTGACGATCAGGGACGCGAATTCGATAAGGATGGTAATATGAACAATTGGTGGACCGAAGAGGATAGCAAAAAGTTCCAGGAAACTACTGCTAAGCTCGCCGATCAATTCGATCAGATCCAAATTACCCCGGATCTCAAGGCAAACGGTAAACTGACCCTTGGCGAAAATATTGCCGACCAGGGCGGATTGCTCATTGCTCGTTTGGCTCTGAATAAAGCACTTAACGGCAAGGAACCGGAACCGATTGACGGCTTCACCGCTTCGCAGCGCTTCTACATTGCTTACGCACGTGTATGGGGACAGAATATTACCGACCAGGAACGCATCCGCCTCACGAAGGAAGATCCGCACAGCTTGGGCGAATGGCGTGTTAACCAAACACTTCGCAACATCGATGATTTCTACGAAGCATTCGGAATCAAGGAAGGTAGCAAAATGTACCTTGCCCCCGAATCCCGCGTTCTCGTATGGTAATTTCTAAGTACCTTATATCACTCTAACCGAGAAAAGATTTATGGAATGAAGTGATTTAATAAGGAAGAGTATGGTTTGTACAGGGGAGGGTATTACACTCTCCCCTGTATTTTTTTATTCTTCTGTTCCTTCGTACAGCTTTAGCGTGATGAAGCAGATAGATATCCCATTTATACAATTTGGTGAGGACTTTCTCATGGAGTGAAAAGTGAGTGATTGCAGAGTGCTGATAGGAGGAATGCTAGACCCCTATTTGCGAGGAAATGTGGCAGGGGATGGAAGGTAACGAATCGGTAGTACGAAGGTGACGGAGCGTTTGTGCGAAAAGTAGGAGTCGAGGATAGGAGCTGTTGGAGCAGGGAATGGGAGGTATCGGATCGTTTGTCCTATGCGACCGGAGAAAAGTCTATAGACTTTCGGAAAATACTCTATAGACTTTTTCGGAAAACTCTATAGACTTTCTGGAAAAACTCTATAGACTTTCCTCGGATACCCTATAGACTTTTCCCCGATTCCTCCGTACATCCCCTCGGACAGCATGGGAGCAACGATTCGTTCCTATCGTTCAGTCGCTCCGCTTTCTCAGTAGAAAAGGCGCGACCGTGCGTGGAAATAGGGTGAAGGTGCGCAGATGTGGGGCAGCTCTGTAGAGGGGGATGTGCTGTTCGTGCGTAATCGTATATATTTGCATCGGAGAGGCTGGCCGTTGGAAAGGCAAAATGTCGTCTATTTGACTTGAGAGTGACTCGGAATAGTGCGCTAACGGGGCAATAGGACGAGGTGGCATAAAATAGAAAATGAATAGTGATATGGAGCATAAACAGATGGACAATGAACGAATGAGAAAAGTGAATGAGTACGATGTAAGCACAAATGCGTACGCGGAATGGAAGGAGCAGCAGGGAAAGATTGCACATATCCGATTAGTGGGATATGCTACAGAAGTGCAGATATATGCCTTTGCCGAGCTCTTTGACTATTCGGAGTACGAAACGATTACTCTTGATGCGCTAAGTGTGGCGGATATTGAGTTCAGTGATGGGGATCGTTGGACCTTCAAGAAACTAGTTACTCGTGAAATTGAAGATAACGAAGATATACTTCCACCGCTTATCAAAATGATCATGAACCGAGAAAACGGCAACGAGTTCCAGGTAACTAAGGAAGGAGATATCTTCACGTCCGATATGCGAACGCTTATTCATATGCAGCAGGTGCCGGAAACACTCGTGCTGGATGGGATTGAACGTATCGGGAACTTTGCCTTTTGCAGTATGGAAAGTATCAAACACATTACCATAGTTGATGGACTCCAATACATTGGGGAATATGCATTTGTATGGGCAGACGGAATAAATGATCTTATTCTTCCCGATTCGGTAACGGAATTGGGGTTAGGGGCCTTTTACGGCTGTGACCTTGAAAGCTTAAAGCTATCACAAAACCTACGAGTAATTCCAAGGATGTGTTTCTGCTTCAATTGGCTGAAAGATCTCCAGATCCCTTCTTCGGTACGAGAGATATGTCCCGAGGCCTTCTGCCGAGGCTACTTTTCTAAAGTTGTGATACCCGAGGGAGTTGAACGGTTTGGGGATGATTCATTCTCATATCTCATTGAAATAGAACTTCCTGCCAGTTTGAAGGAGATTGCATCGGACTTTTATTATGAATCCTGCGTGGATAACGAGATTTTTCCGCCATATGTTCGCATAAGCGCGGATAATCCCATCTTCTATGCCAAGGATGGATCGCTCTACTTTAGGGAAAACGACAAGTTGGCGCTGGATAGTGGCTTTAACGGCATTCCGGACGATTATTACAACCGGTAACGTTGCCAAGTGACAATAGAAGTAAGGGAGCACCGAGTTTGTTGCCACAGCCTCTCTTTGAGCAATACGTCAGACTATAATACTTTTTGACTACTTTTGTACCGAAAGAAGAGAGTATTCTATATACGATGCAGTACTATTATTACACAAACGGCAAACAATGTGGCCCCGTTGAGGGGGAACGTCTGTTGCAATACGGAGTTACCGGCAATACGCTCGTATGGCGTGAAGGGTTGAAAGAATGGGTAGAGGCGCGTACGCTCCCCGAGCTGAGCGCTCTTTTCACTATGCCTAACTCGGACTACTCGGGTTCATCGGCATACGGCACCCACACAGCTCCCAATGGAACAACGGCACTTCCGCCAAAGCCCGAAACCTATTTGGTGTGGGCCATACTGACTACCATCTTATGTTTTCTGCCGTTTGGCATCGTATCTATAGTGATGGCGACCGGTGTGGACGAAGCATACGGTCGGGGCGACTACGAAACAGCTCGACGCAAAAGTAACAGTGCCCGCCAGTGGGCAATATGGAGTGCCGTAACTTCCGCTATTCTCGTGGTTGGATACGCAGTGGTAGCTCTGTTTGCGGCGTTACCCATGTTGTTCTTTCTTTAGTTATTGGGTGATATAATTCGAAAGTAATCGACAAACATAACTTATAAGTTTAATGGAATACTATTACAGCGAAGGCGGGCAACCCGTGGGACCCGTTTCATTAGATGCATTACGTAGCGTTGGACTTACGCCCGAAACGCTCGTCTGGCACGAAGGAATGACCGATTGGCAGCCTGCTAACCAGCTTCCCGAATTACAGGATCTGTTTCCTCCCGTATTTGAAGCTTCGGCTCCTTACGTAGCGACTCCGCCACAGATTCAGCCGGTACCACCGGTGCAACCCGCTACTGAACCGCAAAGATGCCCCGTGGGCGCTCAGCCGATGCCTCCTACCTATTTGGTATGGGCCATACTGACCACTATACTATGCTTTTGGCCGTTAGGAATAGCTGCTATTGTGAATGCGGCAGGCGTTAGTTCTGCTTACAATCAGGGCGATATTGAACGAGCCAAGCGCAGAAGTAAGAATGCACGTCTCTACTCCATTTGGACGGCTGTAATCGGCTTTGTACTGTTTATCGTTGTGCTTATTGTTTGGATCTTCATTTTTAAAGAGATGATGAACAGTGGCTACGATCTGGAAGAACTATACGATTTCTAATTTAGGCAAAGAAGGGGTGCTTTGTACGAGCATCCCTTCTTTTCCGTTATTTATGAGAAATTAGGAGGAAATACCCCCATCTAAATGTAGAACAAAGTGGATCTCAGCAAATGAATCTACTAATTTGAGGCTCCCTAATCATACTTTTGTGTATATCTATCAAGAAAGTAAATAGAAAGAGATGAAACTGAAACCCCTATTATACCTATCCCTTTTCTTTATCGCTTGTTCCTATGCGGTCGTGGGGCAGAGCCTTGCGCCAAAGCGGTGCGTAGCGATTGTTTCGGTGAATGATATGCACGCCGAGATGGAACGCTTTCCGCGTTTCGCCTTTATGGTAGATAGTTTGCGAAAGGTATATCCCGATTTGCTGCTTTTCAGTGCGGGAGATATCCAAACGGGTAATCCGGTAAACGACCAATATGTACCGAAGGGTCACCCGATGATAGCGCTGATGAACGGTCTGGGGTTTGATCTCTCGGCTGTGGGTAACCATGAGTTTGATGTAGGGCCCGATCGTTTAGCAGAAATTACCCACGAAGCTGAATTTCCCTTTATAAGTTGCAACATTTTCCCCCCCAAGGGTTGGCAGGGTAGTATAGCGCCGTATCGTATTCTTTCCCTACATAACGGGCTAAAAGTAGCGGTTCTGGGCGGCATTGAGTTGGATGGGGGCAACGGCATTCCCTCTACTCACCCGGCACGAGTTAAAGATTTTTCCTTTACTCTTGCTCGCAAGTTGGTTCCGCAATATCGTTTTCTCAGGGATTCAGCCAATCTAATGGTGATGCTAACCCATTTAGGCGTGCCCGAAGATAGCATTATTGCGGAACAGAACCCTTGGATTGATCTCATTGTGGGCGGACATTCACATACCTATATACATAACAAGATGGAGGTGAATGGCGTCGCTATTACTCAATCACAGAATAAGCTGAAGCATTGCGCTCTTACGTTGGTCACTTTCGACGAAGCTGGCAAGCCGATTGATATTACTATCCGTTCATTAGATATAGAGCCATCGCATAGCAAGGAGAACGAAATATTCCGTTTGGCGGTACAACAATTTTCTGATAATCCAATCTTTAGGGAGAAAATAGCCGTTGCAGAGGATCATTTTACCAATGAAGTGGAATTGGGCTACCTGATGTGCGATGCAATGCGTACTATCGCCAACGCTGATTTCGCTTTTCATAATCACGGAGGGGTGCGTTCGCCGAATTTATTAAAAGGGCCAATCTCCATATTGGATGTATACACTTTAGATCCTTTTGGCAACGAATTGATGAAAATAGAGCTTACCCCCAAAGAAATAAGAAACTTCCTATATTATTGTTGGAAGCGTGAGGGAAACTTACCGATGCTTTGTTCCGGAACGCTGCGTATAGAGTATCGCTTGGCATCTGACGGAAATCCTGCCGACATTCGGCTATATACGCCGGATGGCAAGCCTCTTGACGAGCGAAAACACTACACGGTTGCCTACAATTCCTATATAGATGCTTCTTATCCCTACGTACATCGGCTGAACACTGTTCCCGTTGGCCTTACGTCTGCCGAAGCAATTATCCGTTATTTACGTGATATTAAGCAGGTTCCTTCCTATCGTGGAATGAAACGTTATAGTATAGTGAAAAAGTAGTTCTGCCGCGTGCTTTCCGGCTTAACACAGCGAACAAAACAATAGCAGATAATGACAAAATCCCACATCAGAAGTAGCAGATTACTCGGGCGCATTGCACCTATGTACCGGTCGTTAATCTTATTCCTATTGGCGGCTGTAGTTATCTTATTGTTCGCGCCTCGTGAGCACAAATTTATGTATTCCTTTGTGGAAGGCAAGCCATGGCAGTATGAGCTTCTGACGGCGCCTTACAGCTTTCCGGTGTACAAACCGAGCGAACAGCTGGAAGAGGAGCGCGATAGCGTGCGCAACAGCATTCGTCCTTATTATACCTTGAACGAGTCGATTGGCGACGAAATGCTCGAAAAGTGGGAAACCGATTTCCAAAATGTACAGAGCAAAACGATAGACGAACGTTACAGAAAGTACATATCGGACGAGCTTAGAATGCTTTATAGCAAAGGGATTATTACGGACGAGGAACTTTCCAAGATACGTAACGAGAATAATCTGCGCGATGTGAACCTTATGGTAGGCAATACGGTTGAAGAAGGTCATCCGATAGGGCTTTTCTATAATGTAAAAGAGGCGTATTTAGCTATTACAAAGGAAGATGTACCGGATAATTTGGATCTTCAGGTGATTGCTTCGCTCAATACAGCTAACTACCTCAAACCGAACGTATTGCCTAACGATGTGATGAGGGCGCGTGTTTTGCAGGAAGAAATTCAGAATATTCCTAACTCAACCGGTGTGGTACAAAGCGGGCAACGCATTGTGGATAAGGGTGAAATAGTGGATTCCTATACCTATAACGTTCTGAACTCATTCAAAAAAGTGTATGAATCTCGTACCGGTGCGGATACAACACAAATAGGACGTTTGGCGGGAACATTTGTTATTGTAGTGCTATTGCTCCTATCTGTTTGGCTTTTTATCCTCTCTTTTGTGCCCAAACTGTTTGATAGAATAGCCAACACTGTATTTATTGTCAGCGGAATAATATTCTTTACCGTACTTACCGAATTAGCTGTTTCGCTGTCGCTGTTCAGTGTATACGTTATACCGTATGTCATATTTATCATTTTATTGCGTACATTTTTCCATTCCCGCACCGCCTTTTTCGTGCATATGGTAATGGTTTTGACCTCGGCACTATTCGTTCCCTTCCCGATGGACTTTATTTTGCTTCAAACTACGGCAGGAATGACCTCAATGTTCAGCCTTAAGAGCCTCACTTCGAGGGCGCAACTGATTAAAGCCACTTTTCTTGTATTCATTTCATACGTGGTTATTTCACTGGCCATATCCATTATGCAGAATGGTTTGTTCGAAAGTACCGATTGGGAAAACCTACTTTACTTCGGAATAAACCTTATTTTCCTGATGTTTACCTATACACTTGTCTATCCCGTAGAGAAATTGTTCGGATATGTGTCCAACATCAGTTTGGTTGAGATGAGTGATGTAAATACGCCTCTGCTGCGCCAATTATCGGAACGAGCGCCGGGAACCTTCCAACATTCAATGCAAGTTTCCATTTTGGCTACTGAGGCGGCGCAGCGAATCGGTGCTGATGTGCAACTTACACGTACCGGAGCCTTGTATCACGATATTGGTAAGATGCTTAATCCATCCTTTTTTACTGAAAATCAGGGTGCTGTTAATCCGCACGATCGTTTGGATTATAAGGAAAGTGCCGCCATCATTGTGGCGCACATTACTGATGGTGCCAAAATGGCAGAAAAAAACAAACTACCACAAGCAATTCGTGACTTTATCCTGACCCATCACGGACGGGGCGTAACCAAATATTTCTATACAAAATACTGTAACGAGCATCCGGATGAAACGCCTGATCCCACACCGTTCACCTATCCGGGGCCAAATCCCTTTACTAAGGAAACCGGTATTTTGATGTTGGCAGATGCGTGTGAGGCTGCCAGTCGTAGCTTGAAGGAATACAACGAACAGAGCATTTCGGAGCTTGTAAATCGTATTATTGACGGTATTACCGATGACCGGTTATTGGACGAAACTCCGCTTTCTTTCCGCGATATTTCTCAAATAAAGCAGGTTTTCATTGAAAAGCTACAAACCATTTACCACGCACGCATTGCTTATCCCAAAATGATCTATCAGGGAATTGAATCTACTCCTGCCGATTCCTATGGCGAAGCAACTGATGAAAGGTCCTGATACAGAGCATATCAATGATGAATTTTCCCGATACCATTTACCTAATTGGCTATATGGGCTCCGGCAAAAGTACGGTTGGACGTAAGCTCGCCGATGCCCTTGGCTATCAATTTATTGATACCGATCTTTACATCGAAAGCCGCTTTCGTAAGAGCATTGCCCAAATGTTTGCGGAAGAGGGCGAACCGGTGTTTCGTAAGCGCGAACGCATTTTGATAGAGGAAATAGCCGGTATGCCCCGGACAATTATCTCCACCGGTGGCGGGCTTCCCTGTTTCAACGAAAATATGTTGCTTCTCAACGAAAACGGATATACCATTTATCTGCAACGCACCGTTCCCGATTTGGCGTTTCGCTTGGAAGCTTGTCGTCGCACGAGGCCTTCGGTTAAAGAATTAACCGGTTCGGAGCTACTTGAGCATGTAGAAAAGCAATTCGCCGAACGTGAGCCTATTTATTTGCAGGCGCATCTTGTTCTCCCCGTTCTAAGCTTAGTTCCGGATGATAATGAGGAACATTTGGTTGAATTTATAACGAGCCACCTCAAAAACTTCCGATCCAACCCCTAACTTTTCTTTTCTTTCGGAGTGAACAATCGGAAGTGGAAGAGAGCAGCTCTACGGATAAGAACGAGATCAGTACGGTAAGATCGGTGGTGCCTCTATGTTCGATCCGGGATAAATACAAATGTGGTATCAGAGCTCAATACTCATCGGAATAGACTCTTCCATTTGTTTTTCGTAGAGATAAACAGACCCACGCTGAAACTTATATACCTTTCCCCCAATAGGTATATACATGTCGTTTGATAGGTATATACATTTTGTCCGATAGGTATATACATTTTGTCCGGTTGGGTTTAGGGGGTCTTCGCAAATCCTTCCCTTCACCTCCTTAAATAGATACGGAACTATTTTCTGGCACGGTTATTGCAATATACCTTTTGAAAGGTATTAAGAACAACTAAGTAAGAAAGGAATTAGATATGAACCTGATGAAAAGAAATAACGAAAACGGCTTAAGCCGCAAAAACAACTACGATTGGTTTGGAGACGATCTGCTGGATGCTTTCTGGGGAGATCACCTTTTCCCCTCTGTGCGTGGAATGATGAAGAGTCACAATAGCCTCTTCCCCGCTATGAACGTAATTGAAAACGATAAGAACTATACCGTTGAAATTGCCGTTCCGGGTGCTAATAAGCAGGATTTCACCATCAATTTGGATGAAAATAACGTCCTCGAAGTGGCATTCAATACGCAAAGCAGCAACGAAAGTGAGCAGCAAGTGAACGAAGGAAATGAACCGGTACGCTATTTGTGCCGCGAGTTCTCGCAACAAAGCTTCGTAAAGCGCATCGCTTTGCCCGACGAAGTACAGCGCGATGATATAGCTGCCTCGTTTGAAAACGGTGTTCTTAAGGTAGAAATACCCAAAATGTTGCCTGAAACGAAGCAAATCGAAAGTAAGAATATAGCGATTAAATAACTGCTCTCAACAATTCAAATTAGGTGCACCCTTATCACTTTTTGGTAAGAGTGCACCTTTTCTTATGAACAAAAAGAATAGTTAGGGCAATTTATTAATGTACCTCTCGGTTATCTCGTTTATTAAGTGTATCTTTGCAATAGAGAGATAATAAGAACCTTCAAACTTCGATTTATTCGTTATGAACAAAGAACAGCTTAATCAAATGGCTCATGCTAAGGGCTTTATTGCGGCTCTGGATCAAAGTGGCGGCTCTACGCCCAAGGCACTCAAGGCATACGGTATTGAACCGGAAAGCTACAATGGTGAGGACGAAATGTTCCGTCTCGTTCACGAGATGCGTACCCGTATGATCACATCGCCGGCATTTAAGGGCGATCGCATTATTGGCGTTATCCTTTTTGAACGTACAATGCGCGACAAAATTGAGGGTATCCCCACTGCCGAATATGTATGGGAAAAGAAACATATCGTGCCTTTCCTGAAAGTCGATAAGGGTTTACAGGAAGAAAAGAACGGCGTACAGCTGATGAAAGACTTCCCCGAACTCGAAAAGCTGTTGGCGGACGGCGTAAAGTACGGTGTTTTTGGCACAAAGATGCGTAGCTTTATCAAATCGGCAAACCTCGAAGGAATTAAAGCTATCGTTGACCAGCAGTTCGAATGGGCAGAAAGAATTCTCAAAGCAGGCCTCGTTCCCATTATTGAACCGGAAGTAGATATCCACGCATCCGATAAAAAGGAAGCAGAAGTTATATTGCGTGATGAACTGAAGCGTCATCTTGATGCGGTTTCGGCACCCGTAATTTTCAAACTGACACTTCCCACGGAACCGAACTTCTATCAGGAATTACTCAAACATCCGCGTTTGATCCGCATTGTTGCTCTTTCGGGTGGCTATACACGTGAAGACGCTAACGCTAAATTGGCTGCCAATCATGACGTTATTGCTTCCTTCTCACGCGCTTTGAGCGAAGGTTTGAAAGCAAATCAAACGGACGAAGCATTCAATAAATTATTCGCTGAATCCATTGAATCCGTTTACGAAGCTTCCATAAAGTAGCCTCGTAAGCTTTATTAGCTACAAAAAGAAAGCGGAATCGCAGTGCGGTTCCGCTTTTGTTTCCCAAAGTACGAATACGATTGAATTACATTAGTTACATTTTGATACCCTATGGGCGTGTAAAGTTTCCATTTGATTTAATGGTAAATCGGCATTTAACGCTGCCATCCGAAGGGATGCGGAGCGAGGGGCAAACGAGCCAGTGGGTGGTAGTCGCCCTTCAATCCTATGGGTTGTTCGGTTCGGAGTCGGTGCACCAATGCAATTGCCGGGCGAACGTCCTCCAAACGAAATCCGTTTCCGGCAAAAACTTCGCGGTATGAAGCCGTATGTAAGTCAGTAAATCCGGAGGAGAATTCTACATTTTGCCCATCAATTTCAAGGGTCCGTAAGGTTGTATCGCCACGTTTTTGCGCATCTTCGGGTAGCGTATCTCTATTGATAGAGAGAAAATAACGTACATCGGCACGCTGTAAGTGGAGTATTCCTGCGTAACGATCGTGCGTAGCGATGTGTAAATCTTCGTTTTGTACTTCGCCGAAGAGCCACAAAAGCATATCGAAAAAATGAACTCCGATGTTGGTTGCAACGCCGCCACTTTTGTGTTCATCGCCTTTCCAGGATGTATAATACCAATTGCCTCGCGAGGTTATATAGGTGAGGTCGATCTGAAACCGATGTTCTTTGGGAGTAGCATCAACAACCTTTTTGAGCGCGACAATTGAGGGATGGAGGCGTAATTGCAATATATTATAGATATTGTGCCCTGTTTGCTGCTCAATTTGATGAAGCGCATCAATGTTCCACGGGTTCAAACATAGCGGTTTCTCGCAGATTACATCCGCCCCAAGGCGAAGTCCATAGCGACAATGGGCGTCGTGCAGATAATTGGGGGTACATACGCTTACCCATCCGATGCTTTGCTCCGTTCCACAGAGCTTGCTGTTGTGACGGTCGAAAAGCTCTTGTTGGGTGAAAAAAGAAGCATTGGGAAAGAAACTATCGATAATTCCTACCGAATCGGATGGATCGTATGCGGAAATAAGCTGCATCCCGCACTCTTTAATAGCGCGTAAATGTCGGGGAGCTACATAGCCCGCCAAGCCCAGTAGGGCGAAGTTTTTTGAATTATTCATATGGATTCCGGGTAAACAATCCCGTTGATTAGTTGATAACGAGCACCACTTTCGGGGCAAACAGCGCATCCGGAGGAATCAAAGGATAGGAGGCATCCGCGCTTACTTACAAATCCCATATGGCGCGCAGGTACTCCCGCAACCAATTCGTATGGGGCAACATTGCGTGTAACCACGGCTCCGGCTGCAATAAGTGCGTATTTTCCAATCGAAATGCCACATACGATGGTGGCATTAGCTCCTATGGATGCTCCGCACCCGATATGCGTTTTTAGGAATGATTCTTTACGTTCGATAAACGCTCGCGGTGTTTTTACATTCGTAAAGGCAACGCACGGACCTACAAATACGTCGTTTTCACATATAACTCCCTTGAAAAGCGACACATTGTTCTCTATCTTACAATGATCACCTATCTCAACGCCATCGGCAACGAAAACGTTTTGCCCTAAAATACATTCGTTGCCCACAGATGCGTCTGCCATAACGTGGCAAAAATGCCATACTTTAGTCCCGGAGCCGATAGCGGCCCCCTGATCAATGACGGCAGTAGGATGGATAAAAGTGTCATTCATAATGAGGAAAAGAATGATTTAATGGCATCAATTACACGTTGTTGTGCCTCAGTTTGAAGAAGCGGATGCATGGGAATGGAAAGAACATTTTTTGCACACTGCTCACTGTTTGGAAGAGAAAATGCGTTTCCGTAAGGTAAAAAGGCTTTTTGTTGATGTAAAGCAAGCGGATAATAGATATTTGATGCAATGCCTTGGTCTGCAAGAAAATGCTGCAGTTTGTCCCTGTACGATGTGGAAATGGTGAACTGGTGATAGGTGTGCGTGGAATATGCCGGCGTTTGGGGGAGCGTCAGAACCGGTTCAAGTGAAGATAACGCTGCGTGGTATTGCTCCGCTATAGTGGCACGGCGTTCCAAAAAGTAGGGTAGATGGCGTAGTTTTACCCGTAGAATGGCGGCCTGAAGTGCATCCAACCGTGAGTTAACACCTATGCGGTTGTGAAAATACCTCCGTTCCTGCCCGTGATTGGCAATCTGTTTAAGGGTAGTAGCAAGCTCCGGATTATTGGTTGTAAGCGCCCCGCCATCGCCATAGCATGCTAAGTTTTTGGTAGGGAAAAAGCTGTGGCAACCCACATCTCCCACAGTTCCCGTAAAAGCAACGTGCCCATCGGCAAATCGGTAGGTTGTGGCAAACGATTGAGCACAATCCTCTATCAAAAAAAGTCCGTGCTTTTGGGCAGTATCCATTAGTGGTTCCAATGGAGCCGCTACGCCAAACAGATGAACAGCGATAATGGCTTTGGTGCGTTTTGTGACTACTTTTTCCACTTCCTCGGGTAGAATAGTGAAGGATTGTGGGGAAACATCTACAAAAATAGGCTTCAACCGTAATAATGATACCACTTCTGCCGTAGCAAAATAGGTAAATGCGGGTACAATAACCTCGTCCCCGGGCTTTAAGTCAAGTGCCATTAAGGCAATTTGGAGCGCATCGGTTCCGTTGCCACACGTAATAGAGTGGTGGCAATTGAGGGTCTCGTTTAGCTCAGATGAAAATGCATCCACTTCGCTTCCCCCGATAAATCTACCGGACGCAAGTACTTTTTGAACCGCTTCGTCTATCTCCGTTTTCAAAAAACGATATTCAGCGGCAAGGTCTGCCATAACGATTGGAGCGTGATTAGAGGGCTGATCCGTCATAATTAGGTACCACTAATTTGTAACTCTCCGCTCCGATGCGGAGCATATAAATGCCGGGGAGCAACGGATAGCTGCCGCTTTTTTGAAAACGATATGCCATATTTCCGTCTTTATCAAAGAGGAATGCCTCGTTATGAATATCCTCAATATGAAGGGTGAGCACTCTATCAACTAACACAAAACGTTCTTGCGGGGTACTCTGTGTAGCATTTCGTTTTGCTTCAAACTCAGTTTTTGTCAATATGGATTGGGGTAGAAGTGCCCAAACAGGGTTCTGACCATACACTGCGAGGGCTCCATCGGGAACTACTAATAAAGATATTTGGGGCAAAGGAAGCTCGGACGGATCTAACTCAAGCTTAGGAGGAAAGGCCACGCTACAATAAATGGTATCAATGGAAGTATAGAGGCGAGCACGAGGGGCTATAGTTCGGAGCGAAGAGGGGAGTAAAAGCATGCGTAATTCATCGGCCGCAAGGAAAGCATCCGCCCGGATTTCAGTAACGCCTTCGGGTATTCGCAATTTTTTCACTACAGGATTGAAGGCAAAGGAGGCTTCGCCTATAGTGCTAATCCTATCCGGTAAAGTAGGATTCTCGTTTAGCAATCCACCGGGGTAGAGGAGCAGAGTGTTATCTGTTGTAGACAAAAGACAGTGCGATCGCACGCAAAAGTAGCGTGAATCGGTAGCTACATTGATGAGCTCAAGGTGATTCGCACGAAAAAAGCTCTGGTCGTAATGACGCAATGAAGCGGGTAACCCGATTTCGCGAACGGCTGGTTCGCGGAAACATCTATATCCCAAATCGAGCAATCCTTCGTTAAACCGGATCTCCCGTAGGTTCACGCTCCAAAAGGCATCGCGTCCGATCCGCTTCAAACGAGGTGGCAAAAAGAGCCGTTCAAGCGTATAATCGGGCATGGAGTGCCCCGTGCTATCCAACTTTATAAAGGCAAAGGGAGCGATGCTCTCTATTCGGCTTAGTTGCGGATCGGCAGCCAAATTAACCACAGCGGTATCACCTTTCCAGCGTTCGAGGGTCAATCCATCGGCAGAAAGGCTATACCACTCGGGCGGAACAGCTTGAGCTGCAAGAGGAAGTGCTCTTGCAGTAAACACGCACAGTAGCACAATAAAGAAAATACGTATGCCGGAATGCTTCATTTTAAAGCAGATATTAGCACTTTATCCCGTATTTTTCAATAAGTGTATAGGCACGTTTAGCCGCTTCCGATAGAACTTCGTCCGCTCCTTCCGCCTTTCCGTGACGCACCAACACTTTGCCATCCACTATAGTAGTATCCACCAGTGAGCCATCGGCTGCGTACACCAAATTAGAAACTAAGCTGTGACAGGGCACCATAGTAGGATGGTTCGCTTTCAAAAGAACTATATCCGCTAAAGCGCCTTCGGTTATTTTACCTCCGTTTAACCCCAAAATCCGATACCCCTCAGCAGTTGCTGCTTGGTAGATATCGCCGGCTTTGGTAGCAGTGGGAGAGCTTTGCCACGCTTTGCCGAGCAGTGCAGCCAAGCGCATGGCGATAAACATATCCAAATTATTGCTTGAGGAGCATCCATCGGTACCTATTCCAACAGGAATACCCATACTTCTCATTGTATCAAAGCGGAAGCGCATTCCCGAAGCAAGCTTCATATTCGAAGCCGGGTTGTGCACAGTTGCGGCTCCGGAGGCCGCAATCATATGCAATTCATCGTCATTTAGGTGCAAGCTGTGCGCCAAAACGAAGCGGTTACTCAGTGCGTTGAGACTCTTGAGGTATTCAACCGGTCGAAGACCATACTCTTTTACGGCATCGGCTACTTCCTTTTCCGTTTCTGAAAGATGCAGGTGAACCAAAACTCCTGCTTCGTCGGCGAAATCACGACAGAAGCGTAGTTGTTCTCCGGATACAGTATATATAGCGTGTGGTCCTATGGAATAGATCACACGATCTGAAAAACGTTCAAACTCCTTCCGATACTTATAGCAATTCTCTCGATCCAATCGTGCCCGTTCGGTATCTCCGCGATCAAATAGGGTATAGCTGACTACCGCCCGCATACCACTATCCTCCACAGCTTGTGCCGTTGCCATGGGAAAGGAGTACATATCCAAGAAGCAGGTGGTTCCCGTTACGGCCATTTCCAGGCATGCCAAGCGAACGCCCCAATAGACATCTTCCTCCGTCAAATGCGCTTCAACCGGCCATATATAGCGCTCTAACCATTCAAAGAGGGGCAAGTCATCGCCATAACCGCGGAACAGAGTCATAGCTGCGTGGGTATGGAGATTTGCCATTCCCGGTACGGCAATCAGCCCATTTCCATCCAATACTTCCGCTTGGACTTCGATTTTTGTGGCGATGCGTGCTATTCGGTTCCCTTCAATCAGGATATCGCTTGGCTTTCCATTTAATAGTACGCCGCGAATCAGTATTCTGTTTTCGCTTTTCATCGATAACAATGATAGAATTCTGCTACTGTTTCTATTCCCTTCCAATAGATATCTAACGGAAAGTTTTCGTTCGGAGAGTGAATCGCATTTGTGGATAAGCCGAATCCCATCAGCACACTTTTAATGCCGAGAATACGCTCAAATGCCGGAATGATGGGGATACTTCCTCCACTTCGTACAGCTAAAGGACGTTTCCCGAAGGCTCTTTTGTATGCTTCCTCCGCGGCACGGTATGCATCCAAGTTGAGCGGGCAAAGATATGCTTCGCCTCCGTGCAGTGCCGTTACCTTTACTTTTATATAGGGAGGCGCTATTCGTGTAAAGTAATCCACGAACATTTGGCTGATTTTCTCGTGATCTTGATTCGCAACTAATCGCGATGAAAGCTTAGCATACGCCTTGGACGGAAGCACTGTTTTAGCCCCTTCGCCCGTATATCCTCCCCAGATGCCGCAAACATCAAAGCTCGGTCGACAACTATTGCGTTCTAACGTGCGGAACCCTTCCTCACCGTGAACCGCATCTATGCCCAATTGCTTCTTGTACGCCTCTTCGTCAAAAGGCGCTGCAGCAATCATTTCGCGCTCTTCGTCCGTTAGTGGCACAACATCGTCATAGAAGCCCGGAACGGTGATGCGCCCTTTGTTATCCGTAACTGATGCGATCAGCTTGCATAATTCGTTAATCGGATTTGCAACTGCACCACCAAAATGCCCCGAATGAAGGTCGTGATTGGGACCGGTTACCTCGATCTCCCAATAGGCAAGTCCACGTAAGCCTGCGGTTAGCGACGGAGTTTCCGCCCCCAGCATACCCGTATCGGATACAATAATTACATCCGCTTGGAGCATCTCACGGTGTTCTTTACAGAAATGTTCCAAATTAGTGGAGCCGATTTCCTCTTCGCCCTCGAAAATGACCTTTACGTTACATTGAACCCAACCCATTGCTAACGCTGTTTGGAAGCCAAAAGCCTGGATCATGGTCTGACCCTTATCGTCGTCCGCTCCGCGTGCCCAAACGTGTCCATCCCTTATTTCCGGTTCAAACGGTGCACTTTCCCATAAATCAAGGGGTTCTACCGGCATTACATCGTAATGACCATAAATAAGAATAGTCTTCGCTTTCGGATCGATGATCCGTTCCGCATAAACGATCGAATTGCCGGCAGTGGGGAACACTTCCGCTTTTTGCATCCCGCCCTTGAGCAGATAGTCGCGCCAATGAGCCGCCATCCGATCCATATCGGGCTTGTGTTCGCTCTGCGAACTTATACTGGGGATGCGTAACTTGGCGAAAAGGTCGCTAAGAAACCGCTCTTTATTTGCTTGAATATACGCTTTGGGGTTGTTTTCCATATCTCTTTTTCTTCTCTTTTTCCTCGTCCTTAATTATATCTTTCTGCCGTAAAGATAGCCTTTATTGCGCAATTCCGCCCTTTAATTGAAGCACGTCAAGCAAGGCACCGGTCAGGCGCGTGAGCTCATCGGGTTGAATAATGTAGGGAGGCATAATGTAGCAGAGACGGTTGAAGGGACGAATCCACACTCCTCGACGCACAAATTCGCGCTGAAGGCGCGCCATATCTACCGGCTCCTTCATTTCCACTACGCCGATGGCTCCTAATACGCGTACTTCCTTCACGGAGGTAAACGCTTTTGCCGGTGCCAATTCGCGCTTCAATTGTGCTTCGATAGCGGAAACGCGTTCGTGCCACGGGCTTTCTAAGAGCATTTTGCAGCTTTCCAACGCTATAGCACACGCAAGCGGATTTCCCATAAAGGTGGGACCGTGCATAAAGCAACCCGCTTCCCCCGAGCATACTGTTGTGGCAACCTCTTCCGTAGTCGTAGTGGCAGCAAGGGTCATATAGCCTCCCGTCAATGCTTTGCCTATGCACATTATATCCGGTGATACACCCACACGTTCCGTTGCAAAAAGCGTTCCCTGCCGTCCGAAGCCGGTAGCTATTTCATCAAAAATGACCAGTGCGCCTGCCTGATGCGCCATTTGTACCGCACGGCGCAGCCATTCCGGATTATAGAAGTACATACCTCCGGCACCCTGAACCACGGGTTCTAAGATGAGAGCCGCTATATCTTCCCCGTGAGCTTCCAGCAATTGCTTAAGCGGTTCCATGTCCTCTTCGTGAAATTCCTCTCCAAAGCGGCTTTGCGGCCGGGGCAGAAAATACTGAATCGGCAACGTTCCGCTAAAGATACCGTGCATACCTGTTATGGGGTCGCAAACGCTCATTGCGTGCCACGTATCGCCGTGATATCCTCCATAAATAGTAGCAAAGTGCCTTCTCCGGTGCCGTCCCAATGCTTCCTGATATTGAAGTGCCATCTTCAGAGCCACTTCTACCGATACTGAGCCACTATCCGCATAGAACAGCTTATCCATACCTTTGGGAAGAATGTGTAACAGCAACTCTGCCAATTCAACGGCAGGACGATGCGTAAATCCACCGAACATAATGTGGCTCATTGCCTCCAGCTGGCGTTTGGCTGCGGCATTTAGACGCGGATGGTTGTACCCGTGAATGGCAGCCCACCACGAACTCATTCCGTCAATCAGCTCGGTTCCGTCTTCCAAATAGATACGTACCTCCTCGGCGCGCGCTACCGGATAAGTAGGCAGCGGGTCAATCGTTGATGTATACGGATGCCACAGATGCGCTCTGTCAAATTCCTCTATATCTTTTGTGCTATGCATTGTTCGTTATCTCCCAATCCGTATTTACTTCCGTAGTGTAACCACTCTCGTGGATGAGCGTCATATCCTCTTCGCAGCGCGCTCCCGTTGTAGTGAGCATATCTCCCGTAATGGCGGAGTTGATCGCTATATACATAGCTTTGCGAACCGTGGTAAGCGGCAGCAAGTCGCGCCCACCACTGAAACGCAGATAAGCCTTCGGATTGATATAGCGAAATAGGGCAACTGTAGTCAGATATTCCTCCTCGCTCAAACGCGGGTTATCCGCCAATGGCGTGCCGGGAATGGGGTGTAGCACATTGATCGGAATAGAATGAACGTCTAAGGACCTTAGGAAGAAGGCGAACTCGATCCGTTGCGCCATTGTTTCGCCCATACCGATAATGCCTCCCGAGCAAATGCGCATCCCAACGCGTCGGGCTGCTTTGATTGTGGTTACTTTCTCCTCTTGCCGGTGTGTGGAGCACATTTGCGGAAAGAAGGAGGGTGCCGTTTCCATATTGCAATGATAAGTGGTAACGCCCGCTTCCCGTAGTTTGCCCAATTTCTCCTCATTTAAGAGCCCCAGCGATGCACAGCACTCAATGTCGCACGCCCTCCGAATATCCCGAAAAGTATCGGCGATCTCCGTTATCTCTCTTGTTGATTGTGTCCGCCCGCTCGCTACTAACGAGAAGCGATTCACTCCTTGTTTGCGATTATAAACCGCTTGTGCTACGGATTCCACGCTTGCCAGCAGAGGATATGTATCCGCACCCGTATGATAATGACGGCTTTGCGCGCACCAACGGCAATCTTCCGGACAGTTGCCGCTCTTAACGTTGATGATGGAACATGTATCAAAACCGTTTCCCATTAACGTTCGGGTGATGCGGTGCGCCCCTTCGTATAAGGGTTCTTTGTCCTTGAGCTGTGCCAGCAAGCACGCTTCTTCGTAAGTGATGGCACGTTCGCCGCTGAGGATTCCCTCAACCAATTCGTCTATATTCACTGTTTCCCGAAACCTCATTCTTTGTAAGGTTCTGTTTGTTCATACGGCAAAGTTACGCTTTACAAGGGACTTTTGTCCGACTTGCTGCGCTTCCTGAGCCGCTCGTCCTCCGAGCACTTGCTCAAGAACCTCCTATCCATCTCCCCCTCTTTCCCTGCAGATCCGCCCCTATATCCCCACCGCCCACAACTGCGCACCTTCGCACAAATTCCTATCTAGGGAGCTGAGCGGAGGATGGGAGGGAACGGAGCGTTTGTATGGTGCGGTCGGAGAAAAGTCTATAGACTTTCTGAAAATACTCTATAGACTTTCCTCGGATACTCTATAGACTTTTCCCCGACACCTCCGAACAAACCCTCGAACAGCATGGGAGGAACGATTTGTTTGCATGGGAGAGTCTCTCCGTTGCCAACGTACAACGGCTCGGACAGCTTGGGAGAAACGATCTATTTCCATCGTAATATCAACCTAACTGCACGGCATCGCTGATCTGTTCCTTTCGTATCAACGCTCCGTTTCTATCGGATAGTAGATTGGATTCATTAGAACTTCCGCTTCGATTACTCGGGATGAGCAATCCTATTGTACGGTGTAACTGATTGGGGAGTAGGGGAGTGAGGCACTAAAACGATCCTTGGATCGGGACTTTTCCTCTGGATTTGTCTCCTTGGAGAATTAAGGTATTTGGCATGTCAGTAGACGGATTCTTCACGATTAGGGAGTGGTGTTGTACTAATCGTATTGAACTTGGCTTTCCTATTCGGTAGTAGAACGGATTGGTTCGTAGGATAAGTGTTCAGAGATGCAAACTTGAATGTTCGGCAATAAATGGGCCTATTGGGCGGAGAGAAGGCGATCGATTTGCTCTTGGTATCGGTCGTAGAAGTGCGCCCAGTAGGTATAGGAAGCGAGTTCGGTTGCACGTTGCGCTATTTCGTTGCGTTGCGCCTGTGAAAGGGAGGCAATGTATTGCACGTTATCGGCTATCGCTTCCACCGCTTCCGTGCGGTTGCCATCGCTCCGAGTTATCACTGCAACGCCGTTTTCGATGCTTCCGTTTGTTCTGCCCAGTAGCGCTTCCATTGCTACGCCAAAGCCGGCAAGTGAGCTACTCACCGTAGGAACACCCAGAGCAAGGCTTTCGTGCGGCGTATATCCCCAAGGCTCGTAGTAGGAGGGAAAGAGGGTTAGGTCGCATGCAGCGGCAAAATCGTAGTAGGGCATATCAAAGATCCCATCTTTCCCATCCAGATAGCAGGGAATGAAGAGCGGATAGATGCCCTTTGGGGTAGCGCCGGAATTGATGAAACGTATCAACGCCTGCGTTAACGTATCTGTATCAAAGTTGTGCAGCCAGTGGGTCAAGCAAGGTACCTGCATTGCCGTTCCGGGTACGGAAAAGCTTGTTTGGAGCATCTTTTGTAGATCTGCGCGTGGCTTAGCTACCCAAGCCGGCACGGCAAAGATGGGTACCCATGGGAGCGGAAGGGCTTTCTCTTGCAGATTATATAGGGTATCGATAACCAAATCGTACCCTTTGTTATGGTATTCGTATCGTCCGGATGTGAGCGAAATGAGCGTTTCAGGAGGAAGCTCCACGCCGTAAAGGGCGGATACGGTATGCAGTATTCGTTCGCGAACTACGTTGCGCTGCCGTGCTAAGCGTGCCCGTTCCGCTTCGCCGAATAGAGGAAATCCGTTGGGAAGAACAACAGGATCAATCCCAAAGAATCGTTGGCACTCGCGAGCCGTTACATTGCTCACGGTAGCAAAGAGGGATGCGCTCCGGGCAGCGGCTCGTTCAACGCCGTGTTTCGCTTCTACATTCAGCTCGGTTGCCATAATCTTTTCGTCGTATTGATCGAAGTAACGGTAGAGTTCCTTGCCGTTGCTTGCCAAAGATCGACCCAGCGTCGTGGCGTGGGTGATGAAGATGGTGGGCAGTTTTGGGCAGCATTCTTTAAGGCGAAGCAGTGCCGCGCCGACGGTCCACTCGTTAAAGATAGCCACAAGGGCGCGCTCCGAGCGGAAAAAATCATACAGCGAAGCCATAACATCGGCAACGTTCATTGAGAAAGAGATGGCTTGTGGGTAATCATCGAAGCCTTTATCCGAGCAAATACCATACCGTTCCCAAAGGGTATAATAGAATGCATTGCGCGCTTCCTCGGTCACTTCGTAGGAAACCAATAGTACTGGTGGGCGCGAGGGAAGTCGCCACGTGCCTATTTGATAGCGAAAGGGTAGTGCGGTGTGGGCGCTCCATTCGGAAAGAAAGGGCACTTCAGCAGGCTCGAACTCTTCGGGCAGGGAGCCATCGGCGGGCAATGGACCGATAAAGAGGATTTGCCCATCGTGCCGAAGCATCATTTCCTCGGCGCGACCGGTTAGAACGGTGTGAATGCCCCCTACTTTATGGCAAACTTCCCAGGAAGTTTCCATAATTAGGGCTGGCTTGTGGGTCAGTGCAAATCGGCTGTTTCGGAGAGCACTGCGCTCAAGCGTTTGAGTATATCCCTGTTTCCCTTGTTCCATTGGAGAAGCCTTTCCTTAATTAGTTCCCTTGTTTGGGGTGTTTCGGCAAGCCGAATCGCCAGATGTAATGCAGAAGGGGGAAGCTCCGGAGCGGTTTCGATAGCATCCAAAGCCCTTCCGATATACTCTAGCGATAGAGGCAATTCTGTCAAAAGGCGTCGTGCAAGCGCATTGTATGCCGTTTCCAAAGCATAAGGCATAGTAGGAGTGGCGAGCAGACTTTGTATAATTGAATCGAAATCTTGCGCCTGAGCCACGAGGTGATAGGCGAGAAGTTCGGCAGCTTCGCGCGACGATACCTCGCGCAAAAGGCGAACAATCTGCACTGCATCGGCATCTTCTTTGGGGAAAAGAAGGATACCAAGGAGCTTCAGTTCACGCAATTGATGGTGAAGCAAGGCATCGGACAACTCGCGAGAAGGGGGGTATCCGGTAGCAACTTCCCTAATTTGCGGAATGGAAAGACCCATATTAAGGGCACCTCCGGCTCCTTTTTGGCGCATTGAAGCTGCCGTAGCTCCGTCCCTTAGGCTAAAGACGGTAGCTTTTATCTCCTTGAGTGTCTGCTCGACGGCGGACATCGGTTAGTTGATAGAGGCTATTAACCCGAGGAAAAGCCGTGCCATCCGTTCACCCGCAGCATTAGCGGCTTCAATCACTTCCTGCGCATCATTAGTGTAATTGCCGTCAAAGTGCCATCCTTCGTTGGTGATGACTGAGATACCGAAGACGCGTATACCGGCATGGCGCGCTACAATTACTTCGGGTACCGTACTCATTCCAATGGCATCTCCGCCCCCGATTTGGTAGAAACGGTATTCAGCGGGCGTTTCGTAGCTGGGACCTGTTAGAGCTACATATACGCCTTCCTTCAGCTCAATGCCCTCTTTTGCGGCAACATCCTTAGCTGTGGCGCGCAGTTCGCGGTCGTATGCCTTGCTCATATCGGGGAAGCGTACGCCGAATTGTTCGTTGTTAGGACCGATCAATGGGTTAGGAATCTGGTTGATGTGGTCTCTGATCATCATAAGATCGCCCACTCTGAAGTCGGGATTAATCCCTCCGGCAGCGTTAGAAACGAAGAGGACTTCAACGCCCAGTAGCTTGAGTACGCGCACCGGGAAGGTGACAATCTCCGGAGTATAGCCTTCGTAGTAGTGAAAGCGTCCCTGTAGAGCAATTACGGCTTTACCTCCAAGCTTGCCCACAATGAGGTTCCCCTTGTGCCCGATAGCTGTGGACGCGGCAAAATGAGGAATTTGCGTGTAAGGAATAACGGTAGGTTCTTCGATTTTGGAGGCTAATTCGCCTAATCCACTGCCCAGAATGATGGCTATTTTCGCCTTGTAAGGCATCTTAGCGCTGATGAATGCAGCGGCTTCCGTGTAATGATTTTGCGGTATCATATTGGTTTTCGATTGAATTTGTTCTATTCTTTTTGTGTTTCTTTTCTGCTCTTCTTGGCACAAATATACTACATTCTACATAGGAGCGGGTATTCCTACGAAATGAAAATACCTATATTTAGGTATACCTAAGGCGTGTGATGCATTACATTTAGGTATCAGAGAGCTTGATAGTGGGCACTAATTTTGCAGTCAGAAAAGGGATAGTAGCCGAAAGGCATCCCAGTATAAGAGAAAAAGAATATGTACTCAAAGAAGCTAATTGCACTATTGCTGGTGCTACCTTTTGCTTTTTCTGCAAGGGCGCAGCGTAGTGCTATCGAGGAACAGGCCGTGCCACCGCGTTGCACAGATACGTGTCGTTGCACACAAATGCAGGCTACGGATGCCGTAAGCAGTGCTACGCCGCAAAAGAACTTCACGCGTTCGCTTTTAGATCGCATTAGCCTAAGCGGCTACGGAACGGTTAATTACCACAACTACCTCCAGTACGATACGGATCTTTACATGAAGGACAAGCTCTCCTTTGAGCGATTCGTCATGTACCTTAATCTGCGTCTAACGAATTGGATGACGCTGAAGACTGAATTCGAATATGAATATGGTGGAGCCGGAGCTACGATGGAATTCGATTCTCAAGAGGAAGCGGGCGAATACGAGATTGAAGTAGAGCAGGGCGGTGAGGCCAAAATGGAGAAATGTTACCTTGAAATGGCTTTGGACCCACGGATCAACGTGCGTGTGGGACAGCTCAAACTTCATATCGGGCTGGGACAAACGCTGGATCACCCCACACAATACTTTACGGTTCTCCGCCCTGAAATGGAAAACACAATGCTACCGATGGGTTGGTACGAGCCCGGTATACAATTATTCGGTGGATTCTTCAATAACCGCCTTCAGTACGAGCTTACGCTCTCGGGCGGTCTGGATGCATCCGGCTTTAGTAGCCGCAATTGGATTAAGCGCGGACATCAAACACGCTTTGAGCAATCAGTTGCAGAAGCCCTTGCACTGAGCGGGCGTGTAGATTGGCACTTTGCTCCCGAGAGGGATAACATTTTCGGCATGAGTGCCTATTGGAATAACACAACGCCCAACCGTCCGAAGCGGGATATGGATGACGTAAAGGGCAATCTATTTCTTATGGAGGGGCATTTCTCCTATAATCGCGGACCGTTACGATTCAATGCTTCCTCCGTATGGGGTATCCTTCAGAATTCTGACCTCATTAGCCAGCGTAATCGCAATCTATCGAATGCACTCGGCGTAAAGCGTACTCCGGTAGGTCACCAGGCTTTAGGAGTTTCCGCGGAAATAGGGTATAACGTGCTTTCCTTTGCGCCGCGTGTTCAGAAACACAAACTCTATCCTTTCCTGCGGTACGACTTCTACGATACTATGTGGCGCACGGAAGGCGTGATCGTTAAGCAGCCACGTCAACAGCGAAACACGATAACCACTGGGCTCAACTGGCAGATTGCTGATTATCTCGTAGTGAAGGCTGAGTATCAGGATCGCATCTTAGGCTCCGAACACGTTGACCGCGTCACCAGCAAACCACAGGGACGCAAGCAAAGAGAAAGAACTTTCTCTATAAGTATGGGCTTTGTCTACTAACCAAAGGGTATCACTAACTAAATGAACAAAGGAATCAAATAAAAATAGTATGAAACTGAAACTTATCTCATTAGCAGCCGCTGCAGCGGTATGCGCCCTGGCAGTTTCCTGTCAGAAGGAACCGAAGAAGAGCGACGACACACGCAACGCGCTCACGGTTGAAGTGCTGAAGAACGTTTCCAATAACGTGATTATGGCAACATATACCGATCTTGAACAGCTCGCCGACCAGCATCTGAAGGCGATTAAGGCTTTCCGCGCCACACCTAACGACGCTAATCTTAAGGTCGTTAAGGATACGTGGCGTGCTGCACGTGTGGCATGGGAACAGAGCGAAGCTTTCCTCTTCGGACCTACCGACCAGCAAGGTTTGGACCCCGCTATGGACTCGTGGCCTGTTGATCAGATTGAAATGGACGCTATGCTCAAGGGCAACGATCCAATTACCGCTGAATCAATTGCCGCCAATAACGATACGCGCGGGTTCCACCTCCTCGAGTACATCATTTGGGGCGAAAGCGGCAACAAAGCTATAGCCGATTTTACTCCTCGCGAATTGGAAATGATGGAAGCTGCCGGTGAAGACCTCCACAACAACACTGCAACGCTGAAGACAGAGTGGAGCACATTCGTATTTGGGCTCATCAATGCCGGTATGGAAGGCAATGGTAAGTATCCGTCTACACGTAGCGGTATCCAGGAATTGGTTGAAGGAATGTCGTCCATCTCCAATGAAGTTGCCAACGACAAGATTGACGAACCGCTGAATGGTAAGGGCGACGGGAAAGACGGTAAGCCACACCCCGATTTGGAAGAATCGCGTTTCTGCCATAACTCAAAGACGGACTATGTCAACAACATTGAAAGTATCTATAATATCTATACCGGTAGTTATAAGAACCACTCCGGAAAGGGTGTAGCAGATATCCTCATTTCGCTCGGACAAAAGGAACTGAACGAAAAAACCATCAAGGCAATCAAAGCCTCACAAGCTGCCATCAACGCGATACCGGGAACCTTTACTGATGCCATCAAGATCGATAACCCCGAAGGGCGTAAAGCTGTTGCCGCTGCGCGCGATGCTGCCGCTGAATTGAGCACAATCCTTGAAAAAGAGGTGCTCCCTGCTATCGTCAATGCGCCCGCCGACAAGATTTAAGGCGTTCGCATAATCCACACGATTACTATCCCGGAGCGCGTAGGTCGCTTCGGGGTAGACGTGCATATACGCACTCGTGCCTGCCTGCGTTCTTTCCCTACTATTCAGCCGACAGCTCCCGAGGAAACGGATCGTTGCTACGCACTAAACGGAAATCCTCTTCGGACCTAACGGAAAAAAGTCTATAGGGTTTTCGAAAAAAAGTCTATAGAGTTTCCCGAAAAAGTCTATAGAGTTTTCTGAAAAAGTCTATAGAGTATTTTTTGTTTGATAGGGACAAAAAAATCCGATAGCTCAGAAGAAAGGTTTGATTCGTCCGCATCTAAAGCTCGTTGGAGTGGGAAGAAGTGCTTTTTTGAAACAGAATAATAAATGAAACACAGAAAAGGAAATGAAACACAAGTTACTATTGCTTTTGGCAGTGGCAGGCGCGATAACCGCCTGTGCACCCGATAAGCCTCGTGAGGAAGATCCTTATGACATTGGCCTGCATAGTTATCCCGGAGGGAAGAACGGTACCACGCGTTACGTTGGTAGCCAAGCGTATGGACAATCTATTGGCGGACTGACCGACGAGGAAGCACGCCTTTTTGACCATGGGGATAAGATATTCGAACAAACGTTCGTTCCTGAAGGCCCCGTCTTCTATGGCTTAGGGCCGCTTTACAACAACACAAGTTGCTCTGCATGCCACCCTCGTGAAGGGCGTGCTAAGTTCCCCGCTAACCTGAACGATATCAGCGGATTCTTCCTTCGTACCAGTATCGGCAATGATCCCATTACCGGTCCTATCGCAACACCTCAATTTAGCGGACAGCTGCAACAAATGGCAGTGCGTGGTCACGCTAAAGAAGTGCAGTTTGCCGTTCGTTATGAGGAACAAAAGGAAGTGTTCCCCGATGGAACGGTCGTTATTCTTCGTAAGCCGATCTATTCCGTTTACGATACGTATCTTCCTTTCCCCTCCAACGCAATGACTTCTCCTCGATTGGGGATGCCTGTGTATGGGTTAGGGCTCTTGGAATGTATCCCCGATGAACAGATACTTGCTTATGCAGACCCCTATGACCGTGACGGCGATAAAATATCCGGACGGCCGAACTATGCAATCGAACAGAAAACCGGTAAGACGCTTCTTGGTCGCTTTGGCTGGAAAGCAAATACCGCTACGCTGCTTGACCAGTGCGCTGATGCCTTTACCAATGATATGGGTATCACTCACTATCTGCACCCGGTAGACCTATCCTACGGACAGCCTAACGGTGAAAAGGATAACAAAAAGCCGGTAGAACTGAGCGATTACGACCTTGATGCGGTGGTCTTCTATGCACGAACGCTCGCCGTTCCTGCTCCGCGCGGTCTCGATCGCAAGGAGGTAAAGGAGGGCGCTCGGCACTTTATTGATTTGGGCTGCTCCAAATGCCACGTTCCTTCAATGAAAACCGGAGAAAACAAGTATTGCAAAGCACTTTCAAACCAGACCATCTACGCATATACCGATATGCTAATCCACGATATGGGCGAAGGGCTCGCCGATGACCGCCCCGACTTCCTCGCCAACGGCAACGAATGGAAAACTCGTCCCTTGTGGGGAATCGGACTTACGGAAACGGTGAACGGATACTTCAACTTCCTGCACGATGGCCGCGCCAAGAGCTATGAGGAAGCTATCCTCTGGCACGGAGGTGAAGCGGAAACCGTAAAGGAAAAGTACAAAGCGTTACCTAAAGCTGAACGCGACAAGGTGATCGCTTTCCTGAAAGCCCTTTAATGCGGCGTTACTTTTACACTATCTGAACGCAATGTGGGGATGTCCGCTTTGGGCATCCCTACACTTCCTTATTTAGCTTTGAAACCCTCTATTTCTAAAATCCGTCACACCGGGCAAATAGCTACTTTCGTATTGCTCGCGCTCTTATCGCTCATTATGGGCTACGCAACGGTTGTAGAGACCCGTTCGGGGCAACTCACCGCTGCTACCTATATATATAATACCCCTTGGTTCGCAATCCTTTGGGTGCTTGCTGCAATAGGAATTGTTGTTTCGTTCCTTCCTTTTAAGCGGAAAAACCCTGCTGCCGTAATGCACGCCGCAATGGTGTTGATTGCCGTAGGCGCATTAACAACCGCAATGACTGCCCGAAGTGGCGGATTAACCCTCGAACGAGGCAAAACATACCACAGTTGTACCGATAAATCCAACCGGACAATGGAGCTTGGCTTTTCTATCCGTTTGGATAGTGCATCAACGCGCTTTTATCCACTCAGTACAACTCCTATGGACTGGGTAGCACACATTACCACCCAACAGACGGACGAAGCTCCGCGTCAGTCTGTGCTTTCGATGAACCAAATAGCGCATGTGAAGGGCGTCCGAGTCTTTCTTCAGGGAACGGACCACGATGGCAACCATATTTACGCCACCTTCTCGCGCGACAGAGTCGGCACGCCACTAGTCTATTCCGGATTCGTGCTGTTTCTTTTGGCTATGATCGCCATGCTGTGCGACAAACGAAGTGGCTTCCGTCGTCGCATCGCCCTCCTTGGGCATACTGCTCCGATACTGATACTCTTTCTTGTGGTACCGCCGCACGCAAACGCCACCGGATTGGTCGCTCCGGTTGTTTCAAAAAAGGAAGCAAAGGCGTTGTGCGAACTACCAATGCACTACAAAGGACGTGTAGCTCCGATCGCCGTGCTGGCGGGAGACTTTGCGCTGCGTACAACCGGTTCGCTCCACCCCGAAGGAATCGATTATCGCCAATATTTGTGGCAGTGGATCTATTGTTTTGACCGTATGAAGGCATTGCCTGTAATCCGCGTTAAGAACGCTCCGTTAAGAAAATACCTCGGACTTACCGATAAGCGGGTTGCCTTGACCGACCTTTTTGACCGATCCAAGGGATATCGCCTTCAGCCGCTCCTTGAAGCGTACGATCGTGGCGAACGAAACAAACTCCTCTCCGCAGCGGTTTCTCTGCACGAAGCAGTAGAAATGTGCTTCCATCTGCATACCGGCGAGTTGCTGACGCTATTTCCCTTTGAGGAAAGTCACGATAAATTCATCTGGCGTGCACCCGGAGACGCTCGCCCCGAATCAATGAGCGATTTGGATGCCGCCTTTACGGAGCAAGCACTAGACATACTCAGGGAAAGTCTCGCAGATGAGCCGAAAGCACTTGATATTATTAGCAAAATAGGGGCATATCAGCGGCTCCAAACCGATAACCGCCTTCCATCCGTCTCAAAACTTCGTGCCGAAAGTCTCTATACAGGCTTCGACTTTCTGCCGTGGGCGGCGCGTTGTGCCGTAATGCTCGGCTTCATTGCCTCACTCTGTGCAGTAATTGCTCTCATTAAAGGGAAAAAGATGTCGTGGATTGCTCCTGTTGCTCGCACGTTGCTGGGGCTATTCCTTGCAGTAATCCTTGTTGTGGTTCTGTGGCGCACCTATATCATAGGTCGCATTCCCATGGCAAGCGGATACGAAACGATGCTTCTACTCGCTTTGCTGCTCGCAGCGGCGGCACTGATCGTTAGCTTTCGAGAACCGCTCCTTGCATCGTTTGGTTTGCTGATGGGAGGCTTTGCACTTATGGTTGCTACATTCAGTCAAATGAATCCGCAGATTGCTTCGCTGATGCCTGTACTCCATTCGCCACTTTTGTCCTTGCATGTCAGTTTGGCGATGGCATCGTACGCACTCTTTGCCCTTGCTGTACTGCCTTCGCTCGCAATGCTTTTGGCTGCACCCTTCGCCCGCAAGCTACCGCATTATGAAAACGTATCGCTCCGAGCTCGCCTGCTTGCCGAAGTACTCCTATATCCTGCTTTGCTGCTCCTTGCGGCGGCAATTGCCATCGGCTCCGTGTGGGCGAATGTAAGCTGGGGCGCCTATTGGAGCTGGGACCCGAAGGAAGTATGGGCATTGATCGCTTTTGTGGTTTACTCGGCATTGTTGCATGCACCGATTGTACGCTTTCTGCACCGGCCGATAGGCTTCCACGTTGCGCAACTCTTCGCATTCCTCGTACTTCTTTTTACCTATTTAGGCGTGAATATGTGGCTCGGAGGAATGCACGCTTATGCTTAATCCGTGAAAGTAGGGTAGTGCGGTGTTATATACCGAACACACGTCCCACGTAAAACAGAGCTCTTACTTTGCATTTAGCAGAAGGAGAGCTCTGTTTTTAACTAATACTTCCGAGGGAAAAGGCGTACCTTTGTGGGAAAACAGAGCAGAATGAAGTGTATTAAGCGGGGAGGAGGGCAGCGAAGGCAGGCGTGTAGCAGCGTGAACAGGGTATGGGCTCCGTACGTGGTTGCGTTGCTTTGGGTAGTTGCGTGTGGTTGCGGTTACGCGTTTTGGGCAAAGCGTGCAGGCGTTTGGGTAATGGATTCGTGGCTCGACTTCTTTCGTTTCCAAACGCCGCTCTATCTATTTTGGGCAGTCGGCTTTGTGATTATGTTTGTAGCACCGCTTCGTTTTACAAAGTATTTCTCCGATTTTACGAAAAAGAAGAGGGGCGTTTCATCCTCAAAATCCCTTGAAGCTGACAGCGAAAACCCTTATTCTTCCCAAACCGAGAGGGATGGTTTGTCCGCCAAATTTATAGAAACGAACCGCGAGAAGCTTTGTTCGGAGAAAATGCATCGGTGCGGAACAGATGCTGTAAGCTATGCGGTGATGCTTTTATGGGCTATGGGTTACGCGAATCTTCTCATCGGTTTCTTCAATAGTCTATTGGGAACGTGCCTTTTCTTCCTTTTGGGCTTTATTCTGCATAGTTATTCACAGGCGCGTAAAGGGATCAAGCCGAGCTTTTCACCGAGGCTTTTTATTATAGCTACGATACTTTACGTTGCTTATGAAGCATTAACGCTTTGCTGGAGCCCACATTTAGCCCGAAGTGAAGAGTACTTTCGGCGCGAATTGTGGCTTGCAGTCGTGCCGATTGCCCTGTTTTGCTATCCGCCGGATCGACAATTAGTCCGCGGATTTATGGAGTATGCACTCCGCATCACGATGCTTTATCTTTCGTCAGTGCTACTCCTTTATTTATGGCTATGTTCTGCCAATGGCATTTCGTCGTTTGCTTGCTTTACATTGAGTAAACTTTATTTGCCACTTCCGTGGGGAAAAAGCAGTCCGGTAACGCTTTTATCGCTCTTCGGCTGGCAACATTACACCTATCTTTGCGTTATTTTCACGATGCCGTTCCTCTACTATGCCGTGCGAACCCCTCTCCGATCGGCGCGAGGAGCGGTACTTATCTTGCTATATGTAGAGATGCTTGCCTTTACCATAATCATGCAAAGCCGTATTTGTATGCTCTTTTTGTGTGCATTAGGCATGGTGCTACTTATCAAAGCGTCTACGCGGATGAGCATTTTCAAGGTAGTTATTGGCGGACTTATCGTTGCCTGTTTGGTGGTACTAGTACTGGCAATAGCATTTCCGGATCTACTTGGCTACTTTACGGACGAACATCGGCGTGCTCTTCTCCGCATCGGCAAAAGCTATATAGGGGAGCATCCGTGGCGTGGCTTTGGACTTGCGTCTTCGGAGGAACTGATCCGTCCCTTCATGCAGGGATACAATGCCGGACACTTCCATAATCAGTGGATGCAGAGCTACTTAGAGGGCGGCATCGTCAGCGCGGTGCTTATCACGCTCGTCCCCCTTTTCTATATTGCAATTGCCCTGAGGAGGCACTGCGCAGATGCGCTTCTTGCAGAGCTTTTCTTTATACTTATCCTACTGATTGAGCTAGTCTTCATCTTCCCGGAATACCTTATCGGAATGATGATAATGCTCTGTTTTCTCATAGAAAAACGAACAAATTGCCTTTCAACAAGGGAAGAAATATGGCTATAAAACGTATTTGCGCGCTTACGATGGTGCGCAATGATGACTTTTATCTACGCAAGTGGACTGAATACTATGGTAAAGAGCTCGGAGAAGAGCATCTCTACATTTTTCTGGATGGTAAGGATCAGCCAATCCCATCGTGGTGCCCGAAGGCGCATATTGTTGCCGTGGAAAAGATCAAAGGTCAGGTTGTAGAAGCGGAAAAGGGACGGTTGGACTTTCTTTCCAAAGAAGCGACAAAGTTGCTTGATACATACGATTTAGTTATTGGCTGTGATGCGGACGAGTTCCTCGTGGTTGACCCCGCGAAAGGGCTCGGTTTGGCGGAATATCTCAGTACGCGACGCATTCGAACCAGCCTATCGGGATTGGGCGTAGATGTGGGGCAGCGCACGCAGGAAGAGGGTATTATCCGCAACGATGCGCCTTGGCTTGCGCAAAGGCATTATGCACGTCTCTCCACGCGGTATACAAAGCCGTGCGTTGTGGCGCGTCCGCTCCGCTGGGGTAGAGGATTTCACCGCATAAAGGGACATAACTTTCGGATAGATCCGCATCTCTATCTCTTTCACTTCGGTTATTTCGATTTGGAGCGTCTACGTGCGCGTTTTGAAGATCCGAGCCGTCGGGATGCAGGATGGACCGCTCATTTGAAGCGCAGAAGCAAGACCATTCGGCTCGTTTCGGGGCAAAGAAAGGCACGCGACTGGGATTCCGCTACCCGAAAAGCACGCATAATGCAACAGATAGTACGCCCTCCATATGCGTGGAATAAGCCTGCTATGTTCGGAAAGGTGGTGATTGTTCGCATTCCCGAACGCTTCTCGCACATCGTTTAGACCGGAGTTACCGCTCCGCACTTACCTCAATGATTTCCAAGTCGAGGCTCAGAAAGAAACTCGACTTGATATGTTCGGATAGGGAGCTCTATTGGCTCATTGTAATAGGTATATAGGTTCCAATTCAAACGTATATACCTCTTGAGCGAGAGGTATATACATTTCAAACGAAACTTATATACCTTTCGACACGACTGTTGGATAGGAGCCGATGATTCTCTCCATCTCGCTCATTCTAAAGCCACGTGAGGTAGGGCAGTTAGTCGCCCGGTTCGTCTAAAAAGGAACGGATAAAGGTTTGCGCTTTACGCTCTTGCTCGGTTTCCGGTCGGGAGAAAACGCCCAATTCCCATAGCTCTGCAACCCTGCGTCTCGCTTCCGTCCGTCCGTGTGGTGCAGTAATGCAGCGAATCTTTTTGATTAAAGTCCGTGAAATAACCGCCCACATTATGTTGCGCTCCCATTGGTTTTGCTGGTATTCCGTTGCTTTTTCGCAGTAGAGCGTATAGCTGTGCCGCAACCCTTCCGTCCAAAAACAGAGCTTCTTTAGCTGATCCTTCTGGGACGTGATGGAGCCGAAGTTGGGTCGATAGTAGTAAAGCGGCAGTTGGGTTATAGTTGCGCTCGGATTACGTAGCATTACTTCGCTCCACCAAGGGAAGTCTTCATACGAAAGGCCCTTGATGAACGGAATATCCGCTATCAGCTCGCGCCGAAAGAGATACTTCCACACGTAATTATGTTTGATGGGATTCTTGATTCCGCTATGAGAATACTCGGTTGCGTGCGCATAAACATCCTTTGTTACGGTGTATTTTACCTTGGCGGGATCGTACTTTTTGCGCAGACTTAGGGGACGTAAGCGGTCGGTGTTGGCTCCTAACCGATGCAACACGAGCGCGGTTGACCGATACACACCATCCTTGTACCAGGAAACAAGATCCGTTTGTGTGCGCTCAATTAGAGAAAAGGCGATTTCCATCGTCTGGGGATGAATGAAATCATCGGAGTCAAGAAACATTAGGTAGCGACCTGTGGCGCGCTGCATACCGCTGTTTCGGGCATCCGAAAGCCCTCCGTTGGGCTGATCTACCACCACAAAGCGCGGATCGCGTGCAGCATATTCGCTCAAAATAGCCGGACTTTGGTCGGGACTGCCGTCATTAACACACACAGCCTCCCAATCGGTAAACGTTTGTGACGCAACGCTATCCAAGCATTGTCTGAGGAAACGCTCCACCTTGTACACCGGAATGACGACGGAAATAGCCGGCATACGCACTACAGCTTTATGCTTTCCACCGCGCGCTCTATGCGGCGAACCGATTCTTCCTTACCTAAAATGGCCAATATGTCCGCCAAATGCGGGCCACTCAATGCTCCGACCAGCGCCAAACGCATAGCGTTCATCACCGCTCCCATTGAATATCCTTTGGCGTTAATCATCTCTTCCAAAGCGGTTTCTATCGGCTCGCTTTCGAAAACGGATATAGCTTTGAGCGTTTCAATGGCATCGTGCATCAGCGTGGGAGTATCGACTTTCCAACGCTTCTTTACCGCTTTGGCATCATATGTATCGGGCGCTTCGTAGAAAAAGCGCGCTTCACCAAGCATTTCGGGCAGTAGTTTGACGCGATCCTTCACCGACTGCGCCACCGCTTCAGTATTGATATTGCCTTCTGCGATGCCTGCTTTGGCGAGCTGGGATCGGAGGATTTCGGCAAGTTCCTTAGATGGTAACAGCTGAATGTATAGATGATTGAACCACTTCCCCTTTTCAAAATCGAACTTTGCTCCACTTTTGGAGCAGCGTTCCAGTGTGAACGCTTCCGTCAACTCACGGAGATTCATCTCTTCACGTCCATCGCCTGGGTTCCATCCCAATAGAGCCAGGAAGTTAAGCACTGCTTCCGGCAGGTAGCCACTCTCACGGTATCCGGAGGAAATTGCTCCAGAAACAGGATCGTGCCACTCTAACGGGAAGACGGGGAAACCGAGCCTATCGCCATCGCGCTTGCTCAGTTTGCCGTTGCCCTCCGGCTTCAATAGGAGCGAAAGATGCGCAAATCGGGGCATTTCCCAGCCAAAAGCCTCATACAGCAACTTGTGTAACGGCGAACTGGGTAGCCACTCTTCGCCGCGAATTACGTGCGTTACCTCCATAAGGTGGTCATCTACGATGTTGGCGAGGTGATAAGTGGGCAAATCGTCACTTTGCTTGTAGAGCACTTTATCGTCCAAAATCGACGAATTGATGCATACCTTTCCGCGAATAAGATCGTCTACTTCCACATCTCTGCCTGGTTCGATTTTGAAGCGAACCACGTAAGGCACGCCCGCATCTTCGAGCTTTTGGCACGCTTCGGGGCTTAAGGCGAGGCTGTTCTTCATACTGAGCCGCGTAGAAGCATCGTATTGAAAGTTGGGGATTTCCTTACGTTTTGCCTCCAACTCCTCTGCCGTATCGTACGCCTTGTAGGCTTTTCCGGCGTTGAGAAGCTCGGTTACGTACTTGCGGTATATATCGCGCCGTTCGCTCTGCCGATACGGTTCGTGCGGACCTCCCTTGCCAACGCCCTCATCAATCTCAATTCCGAGCCAATCCAATGCTTCAATGATGTAAGCTTCGGCTCCCGGTACGTAGCGTTTGCTATCGGTATCCTCGATGCGCAGTATCATCGTTCCGCCAAAGTGACGTGCAAAAAGATAATTATATAGTGCCGTGCGGACGCCACCGATGTGTAGCGGTCCCGTGGGACTGGGGGCAAAGCGTACCCGCGGATGCATGTTTTCCTTCATTTGGTTCTTTCCTTTCCGGGCGATGAGCCGTACCCGCCGCCCACTTATACTTACCTTCGTTACTACAAAAGTACGATGTTCCGAGCAAACAATGCTCATCCTGCTTATAATTCCTCCCAAAGATTCACCTAACGTAATAAGGATTATTAATAGAGTTTCAACCTGCTGATCTCCCTTTCCGATCCTTGCAAGAAAGTTCCCTCATGGGAGATACTCGCTTAGCGATGTGCACGCTTTCCTTAATTTCCTCGCTGAGAAACACCTTAATCAAGCAAAGTAAACCGCCTTTAATTGCGTGCTTTCGAACCGCCTTGCCCCGTAATGTTGGGCAGGATGATAGAACAAATCGGAACGTGGATCGGAACGAAGCAGAGCAGGAAACAATAGAAGCTGAGCCGTAGAACGATAGAAGCTGGGCCGTAGAACGGTAGCTATTGAAGAAGGACGCCCGATGTTGGAGCCGAACTTACGAGGATTCGCCGCGGAGGATGGTAGGAAACGTATTGTTTATACGAAGGAAAGGGAGCGGTGCTCCCATACAAACGAATCGTTGTTCCCATGCTGTTCGAGCGCTTATACGGAGGTATCGGGAAAAAGTCTATAGGGTATCCGAGGAAAGTCTATAGAGTATTTTCAGAAAGTCTATAGACTTTTCTCCAACGGCACTATACAAACGATCCGATACCTCCCATCCTCCGCTCCGTTTCCTCCCATCCACCGCTCCGTTTCCTCCCATCCACCGCTCCGTTCCCTCCCATCCTCCGCTCTGCTCCCTTCGTACAAACGATCGGCTAGCTCTGATCCCTCGCCATAACATCATCCATCCCAGGCCCCATTTTCCTCGTACAAATACTCAGTTTCCACCCATCTTCTGCCCCAACATATCCCATACCAGCTTCAGTACCTTCGTACAAGCGTTCCGATTCCACCGATACCTTGCTCCATCATTACGCATCTAACATGCCGTCTCTTGCCATTCCACACTCCGTTACCTACTACCCTTCACTACGTGACCTCACGTCCTCTGCTCCGACCTCACCTATACTCCGTACAACTTTTTCGCATATGGCAATTCATTTATCGGGGAATTACCTACTATTTTCTTCCTTTTACCTACAGGTAAATCCGTGATTAGCAGGCGGTTAAACAGAGATAAATCGGAGGGATAGTGGTTGGGATAAGGAAACGAAGGGTTCAGTGCCTTAAAGGAAAAGGGAGGACGACTAGTGCTGTATTCGTATAGATGCGGAGGGAGGGGTAGCTTTGCCGATGTAAAGGAGGAGTGCAGTTGTGCGGATGATGTAGAGGAGGCGGCTTTGCCGATCAAAGGATGGGTGCAGTTTGTAACGAGGGCTACTATGCGGAGGAGGGCTTGGTGAGGAGGGCGCGGATGGCTCTTTCCACGGCTTCCATCTGGCTTCGTGGGCTTGAAGTAGCTCCGCATATGCCGATCGATTCGTTCGCATGCATATCGGCGGGGAGCATCTCGCGCTTCAGTTCTTCGGGGTCGGAGAGAAAGTAGCTCAGCGGATTGACCGCCTTGCACTGAGCAAAGAGCATCTGTCCGTTCGAACTTTTGCGCCCCGCCACAAAGAAAATACGCGTATGCCGTGCCGCAAAGGCACGAATGCCGGGGATACGCATCGCCACGGAGCGACAGATTGTATCGTGGTATAGGAAAGGAACGCCCTCCGACTTATGTGTTTCAATGAAACGCACTACTTCGCCGAACGCATCCAACGGCATCGTGGTTTGGGAGAAAAGCTCAATGGGCTTCGAGAAATCCAATCGCGCGGCATCCCCCACGGAGGAGATAACGATAGCAGATCCTTCCGTTTGTCCCACCAATCCGTTCACTTCGGCGTGCCCCGGCTTGCCAAAGATGACAATCTGCCACGGTTCACCCTGATGCGCTTCGTATATCTTGCGAATGGAACGCTGCAGTTTAAGCACCACAGGGCAGGTGGCATCTACTACATTAAGTCCCTGACGAGCAGCTCTTGCGTACACTTCGGGCGGCTCGCCATGTGCTCGGAATAGTACACGTGCTCCTTTGGGCAGATCCGCAAGATGCTCGTAGCCAATGGTGGTCATTCCACGGCTCTGAAGGCGGTCTACTTCACCAGTATTGTGCACAATATCCCCCAAGCAATAAAGGTTTGGAGCGGTATCCAGTTCTTGTTCTGCTTTATGGATGGCATTCACTACCCCAAAGCAGAAGCCGCTGTGTTCGTCTATCTCAATGGTTACCACGAATAGCTTGGAGCGCCCAGTCTAAAAGAATGCTGTTTTGCTCCTCAATAGTGAGGTTGGTATTATTTAACTCGCGTGCATCGGGCGCTTTAGCCAAAGGCGATACGGCACGCGTGGAATCGATCCGGTCGCGTTCAATGACGTTGTGGAGCACCGCCTCGCGATCGGGCTGTTGTCCCTTGACTTCCAATTCCTTGAAACGTCGGTTAGCACGCTCTTCGGCGGAGCAGACAACGAAGACTTTAAGCTCGGCATCAGGAAATACGGTGGTTCCTATGTCGCGCCCGTCCATAACGATGCCGCGACGCTTGCCGAAAGATTGTTGTAGCGTAGTGAGTTTAGCGCGAACAAAATCAATCGTACTGATCGGACTGACACGCTCGGATATTTCCATCGTACGGATTTCGTCCTCCACATCGCGCCCATTGAGTAAGGTTCGCAGGGCGCCGTTCTCATTTCGACGGAAATCGATATCCATATGCTCCATTGCAGCGCGGAGAGGTTCCAATAGAGGCTCCCCGTTCAGCCATAGCTTATGCTCAATGGAATAGAGTGTAACGGCTCGGTACATGGCACCGCTATCTACATAAATATAGTTGAGACTTTTCGCCAAAGCCTTAGCCATAGTGCTTTTTCCGCAACCGGAGAAGCCGTCAATGGCAACGATGATTTTCTTGTCGGGCATTGAATGAATCGAGGTTAAAAGCGTGAGTGTGGGTAATTGTTCGTTTGACCAAAGTTGGTGCTTAGAGTTAGCATCATACTCAATCCAGACGGATGGTATCGCGATGCAGCAATGCTGACGCTTAGATACGGAAGGCGGAATCCGCCCCCAACCGATAAACCGGAGAGGAAATTGCCCCCTTTGAGCATCATATCCTGAGCAAGCCGTGCGTTATAACCGAGAGCAAGCCAAAAGCTTTGGTTATAGCGATACTCGGCACCAAAAGCAAAGTGACGAAGCAATTTAGCTGCGAACTTCTTATCGGTACTCATTTCGTTTCGGATTGCCAAAGGATTCAGTCCGTAAGCCGTAATATACAGCGCGAAAGGAGCATGACGGAAAGATTGTGAATAGCCGATGCGTATATCCCAAGCCGGCATCGGACGCGCTTCGCCCAAACCGATGACGGTGGCACCCATATTGGTTAGAGCTGCACCCAGTGCAAGTCCTTTATCGCCATCGTAATAGCTTAAACCGGCATCGGCAGCCAGAGCCAAAGCATTATACCTTTCTACATTGGCGTAGATTACTTTCAGCGCAAGTGCTCCTCGGAGTTTATCGGTCAGTTCGTAACTGAATAATCCTTCTAAAGCGGCATCTGTAGCCGAAAAGGAGCCCATAGGCACATTGTTTACATCGTATGCCTGCATTTTGCCGTACTGCAACGCCCGAACGCCAACAGCCCACGCACCACGTTCGCTAACCGGCAACCCGTAAAGCGCATTAACGCCGTGCATCGAAAGCATATAATTAAAGTATGAAAAGGATAGCTGACCGGCAACTTCCTGTCCATAGAGCGCGGGATTATCGAAAGCCAATCCATCGGTTCCATCCACAATACAGAGCGAAATCCCCCCGGTAGCCAATGTATGCGCCGAAGCAGGCAGATTGAGAAACGTATATGCCCCCTGCTTATATTGAGCCGAAAGAGGCAAGCCACAAAGCAGGAAACAGCAAGCGAGAAATACTGTCCATCTTCTTTTCATACTAACCTAATAACGCAGATGGATAAGAATAATTGCAATGAGCGTTGCCGCTAATAGTAAAACTACCTGAGCCGTTCGCTTTAAAAGGGTATCGAGCTTAGCTCCTTCCGTCCTTGGTAAAAGTGCAGTTAGGCGTAACGAATACAGGAAGAAAGGAAGCATAATGAGCAGATTCCATACGGGACGGTAGAACGGCAGGCACAGAATGGGGATGAGAACCGTATTAGTACGATAGAGCAACGGCATTAGCTCTTTTCCGAAACAAACGGCAAGAGTTCGCTTATGGGCACGCCGATCTTCATCCACATCACGGTAGTTATTCACAATAAGAATATTGACGGATGCCAAACCCATGCAGACGGCTGCAACCACTGCTTCCCAATGAATACTGCCACATATATAGAAGTACGAGCCGAGCGTAGCTGCCAAACCGTAAAAAAGGAATACAGTCACTTCGCCCAAAGCATGGTATGCCAGGGGAAACGGTCCGGTGGAATAAGCAAAAATGCCGATGATAACGGCAATGCCGATGCCTGCTATCCACCAGGAAAAGTTGAGCAACAAAGCCGCCAATCCCACTATTGCAGTCAAAGCTGTTGTTATTACGAGCAGAAGCCTTACCTCCCTCAACGTAATTTCGCCCAAAGCTAAAGGACGAGCAAAGCCCACGCGATCTTCCCGGTCGGCACCTTGCTTGAAATCGAAGTAGTCGTTTGCCACATTGCAAGCTATTTGCCCAAGCAATCCGGTAAGCAATGGTAATAGAGCGAGCAGCCAAAAAGGACGCTCTGAAGCGGTATTTCCATAGGCTAAAACACATGCCACCAAGATGGGGCTTAGAGATGCAGGAAGCGTATGAGGGCGAAAGAGATAAATAACTTGCTTTAAGGTCATACCAAGATAGTTAGTATATCTCCGGACTTTGCAGATTTACTTGTGAAAAGAGATGGTCGCTCAGCGCAATCATAGCGCGTTTTTTATCTTCAGCAGATACGGCAATGATAAGACTACAATTGCTGGTTCCGTACGAAATCATTCGTATAGGCACATCGTTTAGAGCTTCCAAAATGCGCGCTTCAAAGCTCACGCGCTCCCAATTCATATCGCCCACAATAGCAATTATCACCATATTGTGCGATAGCATTACGTTGGCTTCTTCCCCAACTTCCGCAGCAAAGGCCTCGATCTCGGGAGTATGTTCCACAGCGAGCAGAAGCGTTTCGCCCATTGAAGCCATAAAATCGGCTTTAATTCCATGTTTACGAAGCATATCCGCTACGTAAACGAGGAAATTGCTGAGAGCCGGATGCCCCATATTGGTCGGTTTACTGCTCACAGATATAATGCTAATGCCATCTTTTGCCGAAACAGCCTTGATAATGTCGCGATTGGTATCGTTAGATATAGTAGTTCCCTGCGCTTCGGGGTCTAATGTATAGAGCAAACGGATGGGAATTCCGGCTCGGCGTGCGGGTTCTATGCAGGCTGGATGGAGTATTTTGGCACCAAAATGAGCAAGTTCTGCAGCTTCTGAGAAGTGAAGCTTGCGAACGGGTGACGTTACGTTCACTATACGCGGGTCGTTGTTATGCAATCCGTCTATATCTGTCCAGATTTGTATTTCGTCTGCTTGCGCAGCTTCTCCAATCAAAGTTGCCGAATAGTCGCTACCACCACGTCGAAGATTGTCAATTTCACCAAAAGCATTCACACATATGTAGCCTTCTGCAAGGAACAGCGTATCGTCCCCGGAGTTACTTGCCAAGAGGGGCTGTAGATGGCTTGCAATGTAATCGGGCTCCGGTTCGCCATCATGATTGATACGCATAAAGGAAAGCGCATTCAGATGGGTAGCAAACACCTGCTCGTAGTGACGAAGTGTGAGCAACATCAACTGAATACTTATAATTTCGCCTTTAGAGAGGATGCGTTTCTCATCGTTCTTTGTAAACGCCTCATTGTGCGTTTGCGCCCTTAGTTCATCAAATTGCGGGCGAAGAGCTAATCGAGCCTGGAATATGAGATCCTCGTCATCAAAGAGCTCCTTAATCACTGTATTATAGCGTTTTTCAAGGGTTCCCACAGCCTCAGCAGCCTCTTGAAACTTGCCCTCCGCCAAAAGTGCGGATAGTTGCACCAAAGCGTCCGTTGTACCGCTCATTGCCGATAAGACCACAATCTTGCGCCCGGGTATTTTAGCAACCAAACGAGCAACGGAGCGAATTCGTTGTGCGCTACCTACCGAAGTGCCTCCAAACTTGAGTACAATCATACGCTGTGCCGCTTTATTAAAGGGTTTGGGCAGAGGCGTCCGCTTCCTTTGATGTAATTTCTTCGGAACAAGTTGATGTGGCGGAAATCAATCCCGTTTCCGGAGTGCATTCCGTTACAGAACAGGTGGCTTTATCCAAGCGAAGGACTCGTCCTTCGATCGATTTAACAACATTCTGATTGTGAGTTGTCATCACCACAGCGGTACCATCCTCCGTAATCTCTTTGATAACTTTACCTATTTGTAAGGCAGTGTTATTATCCAAGCCGGCTGTAGGTTCATCCAAGAGTATCAATTCCGGCGTTTTGATAAGGGCGCGGGCGATGCAGACGCGTTCCGCTTCGCCACCGGAAAGCTCGTGGGGCATAGCTTTGCGCAAGCCTTGCATGCCAACCTTCTCCAAGGCCGCATCAATACGTTGCTGAAGTGTGCTTTTACTCTCTTTGCCGATTGCCTTTAGTACGAAAGCCAAATTGCCTTCAACACTACGATCGTAAAGCAATTGATCCGATGATTGAAAAACAATACCCATAGCACGCCGCATTGCTTGGCGCTGCCTACGCCCGATTGTTTTAAGGTTGTAACCCAACACTGATGCATCTCCTTCGGAGGTGTGCGGCAATTCGCCGTAAATAAACTCCAAGAGCGAACTCTTACCTGCGCCCACTGTTCCGGTAAGGTAGACCAAATCGCCCCTACCCACAATAATGTTTACATTTTGGAGAATCTTGCGTTGATAACGTTCAATGGTTACCTCACGCAGCACAATAGGGTTTTCGTAAATGGGTTTCTTCATAGTTTTTCTAATCCTTTTGCAGAAATGCAAGGTAACGTTTGCAATCCTCCGCTAATCGTGAGGGGGTATTTTCGTTAAATGTGTCGTAAAAAGCGTGACAACCGATATAGGTAACGTGGATAAAAGCCGCAATTCCTTCGTATTGGGTCATATAGGTTTGTAGCGGATGGAGCTGTACGCCTCCTTCCCTAAACTCCGCTTCTTTTCCCCCACAGGAAACGGCAATGCCCAGTTCCTTTCCTTCCAAATGATGCGCCGTGCCGTATGCCCAGCCAAAAGTGAATACATCCTCACACCACTGCTTCAGAATGGTGGGTGCGGAATACCAATAAAGTGGAAACTGGAAGATAATACGGTCGTGTTGCTCTAGGACGGCCTGCTCTGCCGATACATCTATGGACGTTCCCGATGGATAAAGCTCCGTGAGGTTACGCAAGGTTACCTCTCCACATACCGCCTCCGTCCAAGCTCTATTTACTACAGATTCCTTTAGATTGGGATGGGCTACAATGACCAACGTCTTCTTTTTCATTTGGATAGATACTTATATCTGTGTCTGCTCTTAATGTACTGAGAGTCAGAAGGTGCTACTCCTCTATAAAAGCTATATACTTTTCGTTCAAGAGTTATATACCTTTCATTTGATAGGTATATAAGTATTCATCAATAGGTATATACCTTTGGAACGCATGCTGTCTCTCTTTAAATAAGGGGGGGATCGGCCGAGGGCGAACCCACACGGTCAATCCCCGCAATTAACGTCATGAATATCTCTTTATTAGAACGATACGCCTAACCCAACGTGGATAAGTGTATTCTTAAACGAAGGCTTCAGGCTGTTCACGATACCGCCGATTCCTGAGTTGGAGTCGTTGCTGTTATCCTTAAACACTTCCAAGAAGCCGAAATCTGCTCCGGCAAACAGATAATAACGGCTATACATAGCGCGAACGTCCAAGCCCCATCCCATATCAAAGCGATTAGGCTTTGCCAGATTAGTTACGCCATCCTTAAAGAGATTGTAGCTTTCCTTTGCACCCTTAAGGCCTGTTTTTGCCGTACCGCCCAAGGCAACAGCAAAATAGGGACCGGTTTGTAAAGCAAGCGCAACCTGCGGACTTACTTGGAACTTATAGCCTAAGTTTACAGGAATTTGGAGGTAATGCAAAGTGATGTTGGATTGTTCCACATCCCTGTCTGTTTCTTCGGTAAACGAAGTTCCCTTCATGGCAAAGGTAAGACCTGAGCCCACGTAAAGGTTGTTGTACACCGGTAAGTCTACATATGCCCCAAAGTGGTAGCCGGTACGAGTTTTGTTATCAAGTTTGTAACCGGCAATGGCCATCTTACCCAAATTGAAAGAGGCTCCGGCTTCCACGCGGAAATTCACTACTTGTGCCTTACCGGGGAGAATGGCGAGCAACAAAATGCTCAATGATGCAATTAATTTCTTCATACGAATCAATGTTCTAAGTTTTCTATTATTTGTTTGCGTTATGTGCTTTCTGAATCTGCTCGTACTTATCGGTCATCTTCAGATTATAATATACATTTCCAAGGATATACCAGGATCCATCCGGATCGTTTTTGTATGCTTGTTCCATAAGCGGAAGAGCTAATTTGAAGTATTCCTTAGCCTTCGCATCAGAAGCGGCATCTACTTTTTCGCCACTCTTAATGCGTGCACCCATATTGTAGTATACACGCCCTAAGTTATATACCGATTCCTTAAAGGAGGGATCTACTTCCAATGCTTTTTTGAAGTATTCAATTGCCTTTTCTTCATCTGTAGCTTCGTACAATTTGCCCATAACATCATACAGCTGGGCATTATTGGGTGATTGCGCAATGTTCTTTTCCAAAAGTGCAATAGCTTCTTCCGTTTTGCCCTGTTGTATATAGGTATTAGTCAAATTGACCGAATAGTATGGTTCTTCGGGAAAGAGCTTCATGCCTTCTTCCATAGTGCGAATGTAGCCCAAGGTATCGGCGGTTTCGATATAGGTTTGCGAAAGAATTTGCATCAAGTCGTTCTGACGATAAGGTACATTCTTGATGTTTTCTGCCAATTTGATAGCGTCTTCCTTCTTGCCGGCTTGATAAGCGGACACAACTTCAAAGAAATCAACCATCATACTATTGGAATCTGCTTGCGCAATCGGCTTTCCGGCAAATGCAGGATGGTGCTTAATTGCTCTGAAAGCTTCAAACGCCTTCGTAGCCTTATCAAATTCCTTCACTTCCATAAAGTATCCGCCCGCATTGATGAAATAAAGCAGATTTTCTTCGTATGCTTTAAGTATCTTTTTATCGTACTGAGGACGGATTTTACCCTTTTCGTTTGGCTGTTGATCACGTTGGTAGGCTTCCTGATAATATCCGAACATATCCAGGAGTGCATTATTCATCGTTTTGCGATCCTGTGGCTGGCCATCAAGGGCCTTTACGTTTTCTTGCGTAAAGTTATTTTCTTCCACGAAACCGGCTACATACCATGTTTTGGCATCATCCTTGGTTTCGGCATTTTCGAGCGCCGACTTTATCAGCATTCGAGCGTCATCGAACTTGGCATCTTTGCTTTTGGCGATGCGTTCTGCTTCCTTGACATTCTGCTTTTGAGCGTAAGCCGATGGCATAGTGCCAAAGAGCATGGTCCCCGTTACGAGGAGCGTAATTGCTGCTGTTCTTTTCATTGTTCTGTTCCTTCTCTAACTGTTTACTTGCGTTCTCACTGTAGCGGAACGATTATTCGGTATACTTTACTTCTATTAATTCTCATTTTCCGGCAAATCCATAGGTTCTTCGCCGTTTTCATCTGTTTCGGTGTATTCGTCCGTTTCCGTTTCTTCCTCATCCTTAACTACGCTGCACACGGAAGCTATTGCGTCGTCACCGAGATCAACCAGCTTTACACCCTGAGTAGCTCTTCCTTGTACGGAGATGGTATCCAACGAAATGCGTATTGCTACGCCGCTGCGCTTGATAATCATCAAATCTTCCTCATCGGTTACGGCACGGAAGTCCACGAGTTTACCGGTTTTATCCGTTATTTGAAGCGTTTTTACGCCCTTGGCACCACGGCGGGTTAAACGATAGGTTTCGGGCAAACTGCGCTTTCCATAGCCATGTTCGCTGACAACCAGTAGATCTTCTATGGAATCTTCACGCAAAACGACCATTCCTACTACACAATCATCTTCGCCTTCGTCTAACCGCATTCCGATTACGCCTTGCGCAGCGCGTCCCATCGGACGAACCTGTTCTTCAGGGAAATAGACAGCGCGGCCGTTCTTGTTGGCTAATAGTATATGGCAGCGCCCATTGGTTAGCCGTACTGTTACCACACGATCGTCTTCCGCAAGATTGATTGCCTTGATACCATTCGTTCGGGGACGAGAGAACTCTTCCAGCAAGGTTTTCTTCACTATGCCTCGTTCGGTTGCAAACAGCAGATAGTGAGACGAAACGAACTCTTCGTCCTGTTGTAGCTTCTTGATACGTATGCAGGCACTGATGCGGTCGTCGTTATCAATATGGAGGATGTTCTGCACGGCGCGTCCCTGTGCTGTTTTATCGCCTTCAGGTATATCAAATACGCGCAACCAGAAGCATTTACCCTTTTCCGTAAAGAGCAGTAGGGTGGCATGCATAGAAGCGGAATAGATATACTCAATAAAGTCGCTTTCTTTCGTCTTAGATCCTTTAGAGCCTTTACCCCCGCGTCCCTGATTACGGAACTTATTCAGCGGAGTGCGCTTAAGATATCCAGCGTGGGAAAGGGTTATCACCATTTCCTCATCACTATAGAAGTCATAAGGGTCAAAGTCATCTCCGTAGCGCACAATCTCCGTACGTCGTGCATCGGAATACTTTTCCTTCACTTCGATTAGTTCTTCTTTCACTACCCGTGTAAGCTCATTCCGATCATTCAGAATAAGTTCCAACTTGGCGATGGTAGCTTCGAGCTCTTCAAATTCGCTCTTCAGTTTATCGCGTTCCAAGCCGGTGAGGGCACGCAAACGCATATCCACTATGGCACGAGCCTGCAACTCGCTGAGCGAGAAGCGTGCTTCCAAGCGTTCCATAGCTTCCTGTGTGTTGGCCGATGAGCGAATAATGGCGATTGTTTCGTCAATATTATCGACGGCAATCAGCAAACCCTCAAGGATATGTTCTCTTTCGTGTGCTTTGCGTAAATCGAAGCGCGTGCGGCGTTCTACCACCTCTTCCCGGTGTTTTACGAAAAGTTCGATAAGCCGGTACAGATTAAGCAGTTCGGGCTTACCATTCACCAGAGCGATGTTGTTGGTATTGAAGTTGCTTTGAAGAGCTGTTTTCTTAAAGAGGTGATTGAGCACCACGTTGGCATTAGCATCGCGTTTAATATCGATTACCACACGCATACCGCCCTTCCCGCTTGATTCGTCGGAAATGTTGCTAATGCCCTCGAGACGCTTATTGTTAACCATCTCAGCAATACGACCCACCATCTCGGCTTTGTTTACCTGATAGGGGATTTCTGTAACGATAATACGTTCGCCACCCTTGGGTGTTTGCTCAATTTCGGTACGGGCACGCAACACAATGCGTCCGCGACCGGTACGATAGCTTTCAGCCACCCCTTCGTATCCATATATAATACCTCCCGTAGGGAAATCCGGAGCTTTGATGTATTGCATCAACTCATCTATAGATATTTCTCCGTTGGCATCAATATAGGCGATGCAGGCATCAATCGATTCGCCTAAATTATGAGGAGCCATATTGGTAGCCATCCCTACGGCAATTCCGCTTGCACCGTTGACCAGCAGGTTAGGGAACCGCGTAGGCAATACGGTTGGCTCCATACGCGTGTCGTCGAAGTTGCTCTGGAAGTCAACCGTTTCTTTGTCGATATCCCGAAGCAGTTCACCGGCGATCTCAGTCATTCGAGCTTCCGTATAACGCATTGCTGCGGGCGAATCTCCGTCAATTGAGCCGAAGTTGCCCTGCCCGTCCACTAACGGATAACGTATATTCCACGGCTGAGCCAAACGAACCAAAGCATCGTATACAGAGCTATCGCCGTGCGGGTGATAATTAGCCAACACTTCGCCTACCGGCTTGGCACTTTTTCTCGTGGGCTGATTAAACACATTACCCATATCGTTCATCGCGTACAGCACACGGCGATGAACCGGCTTCATACCATCGCGCACATCCGGTAGGGCACGAGAAACAATTACCGACATTGAATAGTCGATATAGGCAGTTTTCATTTCCTGCTCTATGTCAATCTTCAATATTCGGTCTTCTCTCTCTCCAAATTCGTCCATATTCTATCCTCTCTTTCTCTTCGTGAGCAACTGAGCCGACTATGGGACAAAACCACTATTCCGAAAGCCCTACTCAATCACTCGGCACCGCTAAGGTACTACATTTTGCCGAGTTGGCGATATCCTTCCCTCAAATTCACGCCGCAAAACCTTACTCTTCTTCCCTTACTTTCCGCTGAACAACGAGGATTTCCACCTACTCCTCAACAGCCCCACGCGATGAAAGCAATATTGAATCTGGAAGAACCGGATCGCCTATTCCGAACAAACGAACCGCCTATCCCGATGAACTCGTTCGCCTACCCCGATGAGATCCGGCGCAGATCAAAAACGCTGTCAGCCCGACACCCTAATTTCTCCCTCCCAGCCACCCCAACTTTTGAGCCTTTTCACGGGAGATAGCACCACACTCCCACGCACCATTGCCCGATCTTCCCCTACAGAGCCACGCACATTTCCCTTTACTTTTAGCTCTTTCCTACGAAAGAGCCGCCCCACACCTGCGCGCCTTCGTGTCCTTTTCTACAGAGAGGGCGGAGCAGTTGGACGATGGAATCGGAGCTGTTTTCCCATACAATCATATCATTGCTCCGATGCCATCCGAGTGTTTGTTCGAAGGTATCGGAAGAAAGTCTATAGGGTATCCGAGGAAAGTCTATAGAGTTTTTCCAGAAAGTCTATAGAGTATTTTCAGAAAGTCTATAGACTTTTCTCAGACAGCACCATACAAACGCTCCGCCACCTCCCATCCTCCGCTCCGATTCTTTCTCTCTGCTCGGCTTATCAATACGTTCCTTTTACTCTTTCTTACCGATACTCTTCGAAGCAGTTCACTGAGCAAATAGCGATGTTCTATAACATTGTTTCCTACAAAATGGAAAGAAAAAGAAACATTTTATACCGAAGGTTCATTGTTTGTAATAATAAAAACGTATATTTGTCCTCGTAAGGAATTTGGATAAGGCAATATGAACGTTTATCCTTATGGATAGCTTACTTATTGTACGAAGAGAAGCCTTAAATAGAGCAACTATTAAGTAAGAAATAGAGAACTGATAATAAGTTCGTAGCAATAGAACAACTAAGCACAAACCAAGTATGATTGACTACAGCAAGTATCCAGCGGAGCCTTTCCGCATCAAGAGCGTTGAACCGGTACGTATGATCGGGCGTGAAGAACGCGAAAGAGTGATTAAGGAAGCCGGTTATAACACTTTTCTCATCAATAGCGAAGACGTCTACATCGACCTACTTACCGATAGTGGCACCAATGCTATGAGCGATCGCCAGTGGAGCGGACTGATGGTGGGCGACGAAGCTTATGCGGGCAGTCGTAACTTCCACCATTTGGAAGATACGGTAAAAGATCTGTTTGGATTTAAGCATCTTGTTCCTACACACCAAGGTCGCGGAGCCGAAAACATACTGAGCCAAATCGCCATTAAACCGGGGCAGTACGTTCCCGGGAATATGTATTTCACCACAACGCGCTATCACCAGGAACGCAACGGAGGTATCTTTGTGGATATTATCCGCGATGAAGCGCACGATGCTGCTCTGTCCGTTCCGTTCAAGGGGGATGTGGATCTGAATAAGTTGCAGAGGCTCATTGACGAAAAAGGTGCTGAGAATATTGCCTATGTATGCCTCGCCGTAACGGTTAACTTAGCCGGCGGTCAACCCGTTTCGATGGCCAATATGCGTGCGGTAAGGAAGCTCACCGCAAAATACGGCATTAAGATCTTCTTTGATGCAACTCGCTGCGTTGAAAACGCTTATTTCATTAAGGAGCAGGAAGAAGGCTATGCGGATAAAAGCATTGCTGATATTGTACGGGAAATGTTCAGCTACGGCGACGGCTGTACGATGAGCGGTAAGAAGGATTGCCTCGTAAACATCGGCGGATTCCTGTGTATGAACGACGAAGAGCTGTTCATGAAAGCGAAGGAAATGGTAGTGGTATACGAAGGAATGCCTTCCTACGGCGGAATGGCAGGGCGCGATATGGAAGCGATGGCGATCGGCCTGAAGGAAAGTATGCAATACGAGTATATTCAGCACCGCGTATTGCAGGTGCGTTATCTCGGTGATCTGCTACTGGAAGCCGGCATTCCCATCATTGAACCGGTGGGCGGTCATGCCGTTTTCCTTGATGCGCGCAGATTCTGTCCACATCTCAAACAGGAACAATTCCCCGCGCAGAGCCTTGCAGCATCACTATATACCGAATGTGGCGTACGTAGTATGGAACGTGGTATTGTATCTGCCGGACGAGATCCCAAGACGGGTGAGAACCATGTACCTAAGCTGGAAACGGTCCGCCTGACCATTCCGAGGCGCGTCTATACCTACAAACATATGGATATAGTGGCGGAAGGCGTCAAAAAGCTGTACAAGCATAAGGAAACCATACGCGGACTGCGCTTCGTGTACGAACCTAAGCAGCTGCGCTTCTTTACCGCTCGCTTCGAATACATTGACTAAAATGCTATTTCCCTTGTCCTCAAGTGTAGAATAGACAGGCAGTAGTTAAAATAGCGATAGAGCTAATCCTTTGGTCGGCTGATTGAGCGTATATCAATTAGCCGACCTTTTCGTATTGCATGGGTAATAGCTTGTTGTTTATTTCAATACAATTTTGTGATACATTTCTTTGGTCAATAGTATTTTATCGCTGATTCCCATAGCATTTTGTGTAGCTTCGTGCCAGTCCTATGTTTCATCCAAATGGTCAATCCTCTGTATACGGAGTCTAAGTAGAGTGTCTAACGTCTTATCGTCGTCCAATTGTTGTCAGAGAATATAATATTCTCCTCTTTGTCTATAGCAATGAGGATGCTTAGGGAGTTTTGTTGTACTTTTGTACCGAAGAGTGCATATATGCTTTCCGGAAAGAGAAAAGGTTATGGGGATTTTGTGCAACATACATCATGAGCAATATGCGTGGCGTATTGCGCAACGAATCGTTTTGTGGATAGGGATTCAATTGTTGTTTCTTGTTTCAGCGAGCGCGCAACAGATGAATCCGACGTATCAGCAGTATATCCGCACCTATGCGGAGGAAGCCGTCAGACAAATGAAGGAGCATAAGATACCTGCCTCCGTAACGATGGCACAGGGTTTGCTCGAGTCGGGAGCGGGAAAGAGCAGCTTAGCATCGGTGCACAACAATCACTTCGGGATAAAATGTCATAAAACGTGGCAGGGAGCACGTACCTACCGGACGGACGATGCTCCGAACGAATGCTTCCGAAGCTACGAAAACGCCAAGGACTCGTATCGGGACCACTCATACTTTCTGAAACAACCACGGTATCGTTCGCTATACGATTTGAATAAAACGGATTACCGCGGATGGGCAAAGGGATTACAAAGAGCCGGCTATGCTACCGATAAGGGCTACGCTAATAAGCTCATCGCATTAGTGGAGCTCTACGAGCTGTATGAATTGGATCGGGGGCGCTATCCCACTTGGATGAGGCAAAAGCAACCACAACGAGGGGAAAGAACTGAAAAAGAGGAATCAATTTTGGAAAACATAAAGCACGAAGGCTTTATTAGCTACGGATTGCTTTACGTAATAGCCCAAGCAGGCGATACGTTTACTTCTATTGCCAGGGAGATGGAACTAAATCCAGACAAAGTGGCAGAATGGAACGATGCACCAATCGATTTCCCATTGCATAAGGGAGATGTAGTTTATCTTCAACGGAAAAACAAACGAGCTACAGAAGAGCATCCTACGCATACCGTAGTTGTGGGCGACTCTATGCACAGTATCTCGCAACGCTACGGAATACGTGTAGAACGACTTTATAAAATGAACCATTTGGATATAAATGAGTATGTACCCGAAGAGGGAGATGTACTCCTGCTCAGATAAGGAAGACACAATGAAAAGAAGCGACAGATATATGGCGCGCGGCGTATCGGCAGCCAAAGAAGATGTACACAAAGCGATAGCCTCACAGGACAAAGGTCTGTATCCAAAGGCATTCTGCAAGATATTGCCCGATCTACTCTGTGGGGATGAGGCATACTGCAATGCGATGCATGCGGATGGAGCCGGTACCAAAAGCTCGCTAGCATACATCTATTGGCGTGAAACAGGCAATCTTGACGTATGGAAGGGAATTGCGCAGGATGCTGTAGTGATGAACACGGACGACCTATGCGCCATAGGAGCCGTAGATGGGTTGCTACTCTCCTCCACCATCGGAAGAAACAAGCGACTCATCCCCGGAGAAGTGATCAAAGCTCTGATTGACGGAACTGAAGAGTTTCTTGAAATGTTGCGTTCCTATGGAATCGGCATCACGCTCACCGGAGGAGAAACCGCAGATGTGGGCGATTTGGTTCGCACCATTATAGTAGACAGCAGCGTAACCTGCCGTATGCGGCGCAGCGATGTTATCGATAACGCTCGCATCGCATCGGGCGATGTGATTGTCGGATTGGCCTCTTATGGGCAAGCCTCCTACGAAAAAGAGTACAACGGTGGAATGGGTAGCAACGGACTTACCTCCGCACGGCACGATGTGCTTAACAAAGTGATAGCCAGCAAGTATCCCGAAAGTTATGATGGCGGTATGCCGGACGATTTGGCATACTGCGGAAGCAAAGGATTACTGGATCCGGTAGAGGGTACGCCGCTTGATGCGGGTAGGCTTATTCTCTCGCCAACGCGTACTTATATACCTATTGTGGCGGAAGTGCTCAAAGAAATGCGCTCCTATATTCATGGAATGATACACTGTACGGGCGGGGCCCAAACCAAGGTAATGAACTTTGTGGAGCACAAACATATAGTTAAGGATTCACTGCTCCCCGTTCCTCCACTCTTCAAGCTCATTGCAGCAGAAAGTGGTGCGGAGGCAAAGGAGCTCTACCAAGTATTCAATATGGGGCACCGGTTTGAATTTTATGTGCCGGAGAAGATTGCTGATGATATCGTATCCATTGCGCACTCTTTTAATGTAGATGCGCAAGTAATCGGACACGTGGAAGAAGCTCCTACCAATAAGTTGACGATTGAAAGTCCCTACGGAACCATTATATACGAATGAACGAAGAGAGAATAATAAATTATGCCGTTTCCCTAAAGGGACGTTTTGAGGAACTTGGGGTTCTTATCACTGATCCAAATGTGATCAGTGATGCCGAACGTTATGCCCGTCTCTCGAAGGAATATAAGCGTTTGGAGGAGCTCTTTAGGGAATACGATAAATACGAACAGCTCAAGGCACTGAAGCAAGAAGCTCACATTGAAATGGAAAGCGCCCAAGATACTGAACTGAAGGAGCTTGCTAAGGAACAATGGGAGGAATGTGAAACGGCTATTCCAGAAACAATTCAAAAAATGGCTCTGATGCTGGTTCCTGAAGATCCGGAGGATGCAAAGAACGCAATTGTAGAAATACGCGCCGGTACAGGTGGAGACGAAGCGGCACTCTTTGCTCGTGACCTATTCAAAATGTATGGACGATTTGCCGAAAGTCAGCACTGGCAGCTTTCAGTAACACACGTTACGGAAGGGGCATTGGGCGGATACAAGGAGATTATCTTTGATCTGAGCGGAAAGGACGTTTACGGAACAATGAAATACGAATCGGGCGTGCACCGTGTACAACGAGTTCCTGAAACCGAAACGCAAGGACGTGTGCATACATCGGCAGCATCGGTTGTGGTATTGCCGCAAGCAGATGAAGTAGAGGTTGACATAAAAGAAAGCGACCTTCGGATAGATACCTTTTGCTCCAGTGGTGCCGGTGGCCAGAGTGTTAATACCACTTACTCCGCGGTGCGTATAGTGCATATTCCAACAGGCATTGTAGTTCAGTGTCAGGACGAACGCTCGCAGCTAAAGAATAAAGCGAAGGCGTTAGCTGAATTAAGGAGCAGAATCTATGATATGGAGCGAAGCAAGCAGCTTGAGGGTGTTGCGTCGCAACGCAAATCAATGGTTTCTACGGGAGACCGTTCGGCTAAGATACGAACCTACAACTATCCGCAAGGGCGCGTTACGGATCACCGTATCGGCTTAACCCTACACGACCTTAGCGGTGTAATGGATGGCAACATACAGCCTTTGATCGAAGCCCTCGCATTGGCGGAAAATACAAACAAAATGAACGAAGCGATGCTCGCTTAACAGAGATAAGGACACCATTTATGACAAAAGAAGAATTAATAGCACAAATTGTAGCCAAGCGCTCCTTTCTATGTGTAGGATTAGATACTGATGTTAGGAAGCTCCCACCACACCTTATGGATGAGGAGAATCCAATGCTCTCCTTCAATAAGGCTATAGTAGACGCTACGGCATCATCTGCAGTAGCCTTTAAGCCGAACGTGGCTTTCTACGAATCAATGGGATCCTACGGAATTAAGGTTTTGGAAGAAACAATCGCCTACATTAAGGATACCTACCCCGAAATACTGGTAATTGCCGATGGAAAGCGCGGAGATATAGGCAATACGGGTGCTATGTATGCTCGAGCTTACTTTGAACACTTCCGTGCGGATGGCATCACTGTAGCCCCCTATATGGGCGAGGATAGCGTACGTCCCTTCCTGACCTACACGAATAAATGGGTAGTGCTCCTTGCGCTTACTTCCAATGAAGGATCGAAGGACTTCCAAATGCAAAAAGATGCGGATGGAGCCTATCTATTCGAAAGGGTTATCCGTGCGTCTGCCGAATGGAGTGATGAAAGCCATTTGATGTACGTTGTGGGCGCCACCCATCCGGAGCAAATGGAACGTATCCGAACGCTTGCGCCTAAGAACTTCCTTTTGGTTCCAGGCATCGGAGCGCAAGGCGGTGACTTTGATGCCATTGTTGGAGCCGGTATAACCAAGGAATGCGGTCTTTTGGTTAATGCTTCGCGTAGCATTATCTATGCAGATAGTAGCGAACGTTTTGCCGAAGCCGCACACAACGAAGCTGAAGCACTCCGTCTTAAAATGGAGCGAGCTCTTATTTCAGAGGGTATTATCTAAATGAAAGCACTTGTACAAGAAATTGCTTCGTTGGTAGGTGCTACCATAATCGGAGAGGATTCGCGCGTAATTGATTCATTCGCCGGCATTGAAGATGCTTCGGAAGGAGCACTCTCGTTCCTCTCGAATGAAAAATACGTACCTTTTTTGGATACCACCGCAGCATCCGCGGTATTGATCAGTCGTTCGCTTGTTCCAAACCATTCCGTTTCGCCTACACTAATCGTGGTAGAGGACGCCTACGCCTCATTGGCACTACTAATGCAGCATGTAGCAAAAACGACTCAAGAACATCCAACCGGTATTTCGGATAAAGCGAGTATTGATCCTTCCGTAAACATACCTGAGCATGCCTATATAGGCCCTTACGCAGTCATCGAAAAGGATGTGCAGCTGGGCGAGGGTTGTTCCATTTATCCCTTCTGCTATGTGGGAAAAGATTGTTCTATAGGAGAAAACGCCACACTTTATCCACACGTGATCCTATATCAGGGGACGATTGTTGGTGCGCGGAGCACCATTCATGCCGGTTCCGTACTGGGCGCAGACGGATTTGGCTTTGCCCCTGTAAACGGTCATTACGAAAAGATTCCCCAAATGGGGCGCGTAGTTATAGCCGAAGATGTAGAAATCGGTGCTAACAGCTGCATTGACCGAGCTACAATGGGAGAAACCTCTATTGAACGAGGAACTAAAATAGATAACCTTATACAGGTGGGGCATAATTGTCGTATCGGTAGTGATACGGTAATGGCAGCCCAAGTAGGGCTCGCCGGATCAACGATTATCGGCAATCGTTGTCGTATCGGTGGGCAATGCGGCTTTGCTGGACATATATCCGTTGGAGACAATACCGAGATAGGAGCACAAAGTGGTGTTTTGGGGAATATATCTCCCGGAGCACGTCTGTTGGGCTCGCCAGCCATGAACGTAGGTGATGCTCTTCGCGCTTACGTTCTTGTGCGTAAATTACCCGAACTGAAACGTCGAATCGAGGAGCTTGAGAAAACTATTAATGAGCTAAAGAAATGATGAAAATGCAACGAACCTTGTGCAACGAGATTACCTTTAAGGGAAAAGGATTACACTCCGGGCAAGATGCAACGTTGGTGCTGCACCCGGCTCCCGAAGACAGCGGTTATAAGATTTGCCGCACCGACCTCCCCGGAAAGCCCGTCATTGATGCCGTTGCTGACTTAGTAGCGACTACGGAGAGGAGTACACTGCTCAAAAAAGGAGATGTAAGCATTAGTACCATTGAGCACGCGCTATCCGCTCTATATGCCTTGGGTATCGATAATTGCCTTATGGAAGTGGATTGTGCCGAATTCCCGATCTTGGATGGTAGTGCCGCCCCCTACATAAAAGCTATTGCAGAAGTGGGTATAATGGAACAAAAGGCGGAAAGGGAATACTTTGTTATCAAACATCCCATAGAGGTTACCGATGAACAAACCGGTGCTCGAATTTTGGCCCTCCCTGACGATAACTTTGCCATTGAAGCCCACCTTTCCTACGATACCCCTCTGCTGAACTACCAGTTCGCTTCCTGGACGAATTCGGATGACTACAGCACAGAGATTGCTCCCGCTCGTTCTTTCGTGTTTGTGCGTGAAATCGTCAAACTCTATAACGCCGGACTAATCCGTGGCGGTGCTATCTCTAATGCTCTGATTATTGCTGATTCGCCTCTTAATGACGAGGAACGTGCTTTCTTCTCAGAGCATTACCCTCAGTTTGAGCTACCCTCACAAATTGGGGCACTCAATCCCAATAGTAGCCTGGGCAACGAGCCTGCACGTCATAAGATATTAGACATTATAGGAGATCTTGCCCTTTGTGGCAGATTTATCAAAGGGCATATTATCGCATTCCGTCCGGGACACGGGATTAACAACAAGATATCTCGTCTCTTTCGGAAGGAAATCAAACAATTTGAAAGCCAGCCTCCCGTTTACGATCCCGATGCAGTTCCCGTTATGGATATTAACCGCATCAAGGAACTTCTTCCTCATCGCTTTCCATTCCTAATGGTGGATAAAATCATCTCCATAGGACACAGAAGCATTGTGGGCGTAAAGAATGTATCCGGAAATGAACCTTTCTTCCAAGGTCATTTCCCAGCAGAACCGGTTATGCCGGGCGTACTCATTGTGGAAGCAATGGCACAAACCGGTGGACTTTTAGTACTCAATGCCATGGAGGATGGTGACAAATGTTCCACCTACTTCCTTAAGATTGATAACGTCAAGTTCCGCCATAAAGTGGTTCCCGGTGATACCTTGATCTTTAAACTGAAAATGATGACCGAAATCCGCCGAGGAATAGCGAACATGCGCGGATTGGCTTTTGTGGGCAACCGATTGGTCTGCGAAGCTGAGTTTATGGCACAGATAACTAAAAACTGAGGTCTGAAATAACAGCAATGCGTTGGAGTAAAGTTCTTCCGTTCGCTCGGTAGCATATTAGACAATTTACGAGATAGCAACATGATGAAAAGGATTCAAATTTCTACGATTGTCGGCTTCTTGTCGATATTTAGTGCACTCTTTTTAATACCCTCTTGCAACAAGAATAAGGCTCCAAAGAGTACTGATAATGCGGAAGTGGTTGTGTTTCGCAGCAATCTCCCCGGTGAGTACGTAGCTCCGCGTCAAACGCGTATGGATAATGGTGCGTGGCAGACCGATGATGCTATTGGCGTATTTATGACCAAGAGTGGCGAAACAGCACCCTACGGCAAGGCAAATGCTCGCTACGCAACTAAGTCCGACAATGCTGCCGAGGCGGCTTTTACCCCATTTTCAACGGATGATGCCTTGCATTTCCCCTATATAGGTAATGCGGACTTTTATGCCTATTACCCTTACACAGCCATTTCTGAAGGAACAAGTATCCTGAAACTCAACATAAGCAACCAAAGCGAACCGAAAGATATCGATCTGCTCTATGCTTACGTACAAAATGTTGCCAAGCAGCGTTCCGTAATGCTTCCGTTTCGTTACGTACTTCCCCAATTGGTCTTCCAATTTAAGGACGAAGAAGGAATGGTAATCGCTTCTTCCGCCATTAGCGAGCTTACGTTGCACGGCGTTCAGCAAACTGCCGACTTTGACCTCTTTTCTAATACCCTCACCCCTACAGGTGCTACAGCTGACCTTCTCGCTAATAGCAAAACGCTTAGTGCAATCATCCTCCCGGGTATGGTGAAGCCGCTCACAGTGAGTTTCCTCTACAACGGCAAGAAGTATCAATGGAACATTTCTGATGAAGGAAAGAACTTTCAACGTGCAAAGCGCTATACATTCTCGGTTATGGTGCTCAAGGACAAGGTTGTTTACTCCGAAACGGTTAATGCTACAATTACTGATCGCGAGCTAGGAGACCATACGGAGGGAAACCCTTTGGAACCGCTGGACGAAACCCCCTCTAATGCTCCTATTACGCTTCACGAGCAGGGTAGCACCTCTCCACTTGCCAGCGGAAGTACAATCTCGCTTTCCTCCGGTGATGTTGAGAAAAGCTTTGAGGTTTCTACCCGCGGATCGGCCGCGTGGAAGGCTACGGTTGATGTAGCTTCACAATCTTGGCTTAAGGCGCAGACCAGTGCTTCTGCACTAAGTTTGAAGGCAGACGCAAATACGCAATCTGCTCAGCGTGAGGCTACGCTCACGATCCGTCTTGCTTCCACAATGCAAATGCGTTCGGCTGATGAATTAACTTTGCACATTGTTCAGTCCGGCTCCTCTGCACAAACTATCATTTCCACCACACCGAGTACCTTAAAGCCCTTTGCTGCTACCGGTGGCACACAGCAGCTCTCGGTAGCCATCGTCCCTCAAGGTACAGATTGGCAATATACTCTTTCCGGAGAGGGATTCTCCGCATCTAAAGATAATAACGGAACTACGCTTTTCGTAACTGCACAAGCCAATACCGGTGCGGCTCGAAGCGGCAAGTTGACACTCTCTTCCGGCTCTGTTCAGAAAGAGCTTTTACTGAGCCAGAATGCTGCCAATAATAGCATCGCTTATGGGAATGATCTGATGATTACGGGCTATCTTCATGGTCAAGAGCACTATCTTGAGCTTTACAATCCAACCAATCACCAGATTGATCTTAAGGAATATAGTTTGCTTGTCCATCCTGCTGAAGGAAAGACAACCCCTAATACGATCAATCTTTCCAAATCTGGCATGGTGCTTGCTCCACAAGAATACCTGCTGTTGTACGAAGAAGGTTCTCTGGCGGCAACCTATCCGGGCAAAAAACACCAGGTTGATAAAATGTACTTTGATGGGAATCGGGCGATAAGTCTCCGAAACAACGGTACCGAAATTGAGATACTCGGTGTACCCAAAAAAAAACAGACAAAAAAAGACCTTTATAGCAATAAGCTAGTGCGCAAAAAGGGAATTGTCAATCCCAATAAGACGTTTACCCTGAACGAGTGGGACAAAACGTCCTCGTTGCAAGATCTTAACGGTTTTTATATGCCGAACCGCCAGTAGCGTCGCAGGAAATGTCCGTATCAGAACGGACAATAGTCGATAACGAAGCACATACAACAATGGGGTGAGCGCGATGGCGCTTGCCCCATTGTTCGTGTATCCTCTCACTAAAACGGAAGAAAACACTGCAGTGACCGAAGAAAAAGGATGAGCGGTAACGGAACCTTTATATGAAGGTAAAGGAGCGTTTATTCGTAGGTGTTGAAGCGGCAGATGGGTGATGATGTAGTGCAAAATGGGAGCTGAGGTAACGGAGGCCTGATAGTATTGCAGCGGAAGATGTGTGGCATAGGGCCATTTGTACGAAGGAATCGGAGCGGAGGATGGGTGATGTTGTGGCGATGGATGGGAGATGTCAGTGCTTTTGTACAAAGGTAGCAGAGTGGAGAATGGGAGGTACCGGATCGTTTGTACGTAGGAAACGGAGTGTTAGATGGGTAATAATGGGGCGAGGAATGTGAGGTATCGGAGCATTTGTATGGTGCAGTTGGAGAAAAGTCTATAGACGTTTGGGAAATACTCTATAGACTTTTTCGGAAAACTCTATAGACTTTCTGGAAAAACTCTATAGACTTTCCCCGGATACCCTATAGACTTTCCCCGGATACCCTATAGACTTTTCTCGGATACCCTATAGACTTTTCCCGGATACCTCCATAGAACCGCTCGGACAGCATGGGAGCAACGATTTGATTGTATGGGAGGAAAGCTCTGTTCTCATCGTAGAAAAGAGAAAGAAGGTGCGCATATGTGGGGGCATTCGTGCCTAGGTTAGTGGGCAAAGGTGCGCTGCGGTGGGGGCGGTTCGTGCGTGGGTTGGAGGACGAAGGTGCGCTGGGGGGAGAGATGTAGGGCGGAGTGTGGGCTATTTGTTACCTTTGTTGCCGTTTCCTATGGGTTGGAGCAAGTCGAATAAGCTTAGATGAATGCAACAAAAGACGAAGCAAAGGATCTAACAACAGGCAATTACAAACGCCAGTTGACAGCTTTAGCGACTCCTATCATCGGTACCTCTTTCATCCAAATGGCATATGTGCTGACCGACATGGCGTGGGTCGGTCGGCTGGGTAATGATTCCGTTGCTGCAATCGGTGTAGTGGGCGTGTTGGCGTGGTTCGTTACTTCCATCGGGGCAATGACTAAAATTGGCGCAGAGGTCCGAGTGGCTCAGGCGTTAGGAGCAAAGGATAGCTTCAAAGCGGCACTAACGGCATCTCATTCTACATCAATAGCTATTTGGCTTGCCGGTATCATGTTGCTTGCCGGCGCGCTGTTCGGACCGAAAGTGTTCGCTCTATATGGATTGGAACCGCGTATCAACCGAATGGCGGAGGGATATCTGTATCTATACCTCATCGGTTTAGTGCCGTACTTTCTCTCATTGGCACTGAGCGGATGCTACAACGCAGCGGGTCACAGCAGGATACCTTTCAAAGCCAATGCAACGGGATTGGTGCTCAATATGTTGCTCGATCCGCTCTGTATTTTTGTATTCGGATGGGGAATAGAGGGGGCTGCGCTTGCCACCATTCTTGCGGAAACGGTCGTTTGCGGGATACTTCTTTGGGAAAGACGATTCGGGAAACGCATTTTATCCGGATGGAAGTTGCTGGTTCCTTTGCGTAGAGCCGAAACGCTGTCCGTTATAAGCGTTGGGTTGCCGGTATCACTGCTGAATTGTTGCTTCTCCGTTATCAGCTTTACAATGGGTTCGTTTGCTGCGCGTGTAGGCGGTGCGGTGGGTGCCACGGTAATTAATACGGGCGGACAGATTGAGGCGCTTTCGTGGAATACGTCACAGGGATTTTCGACTGCACTCTCAGCTTTTGTGGGGCAAAACTACAGCGCCGGTAAGAAAAAACGTATCTGGATGGGCTATCGTTATATCGTGCTCATCACGGGGATAATAGGGCTCGTGGCAACGCTACTATTCGTTTTTCTCGGAAACTATATCTTTTGGCTGATTGTTCCGGAGACGGCGGTGATGCAAGAAGGGGGTATTTACCTCAGAATAAGCGGTTATACGCAGCTCTTTATGATGGCGGAAATCACCGCTCAGGGGCTTTTTTATGGCACAGGCAATAGTACAATTCCCGCAACGGTCAGTGTGGTGGGGAATATCCTTCGGATACCGATGTTTTTCCTCTTTAGCTCTTTCGGCTGGGGATTACGTGCTGTTTGGTGGGCAGTGTCGCTTTCCGCTTTCCTAAAAGGTGCTACTGCACTTGCTCTTTTACCCTATCTGAAACGAAAAATTAATCGTGCAATTCCGCATGAAGCAGTATAAGGAATATACATTTCAATTGGAGCGGCTTCCCGAAGGTATGATGCCGGAGGATGCTTTTGACCTTGTGGCGGATCGATTGGCTGCAAAGGGATTTGAGAGTTTTGAATACGATCAGAAGGGGCTGATAGGCTATTTGCCCGCAAACGAGGATAACTTTCCCGAGAAAGGGCTGTTTGCGCTTGCGTTTCCCGATGTACAGTGCCGATACACGAGCAGGATGTTACCGAGCGAAACTCACTATAATGCCGTATGGGAACGGGAAGAAGCTAAGCCGGTAATCGTTGCGAATACACTATACATAAGGGCACCGCACCATCCTCCCTGTAGCGGAATGCTAAAGGAAATAATGATAGCTCCGCACGATACGTTCGGCACGGCAAGCCATCCCACTACAAGAATGATGCTCGAAATGCTGTTGGAAGCCGATTTGAGAGGAACAAAAGGCGCGGACGTTGGCTGCGGAACGGGGATTTTGGGTATTGCGGCTCTGCTGCAAGGCGCCAACGATGTAACGTTTATCGATACAGATGAGCGAGCCGTTGCCAATACGAGTGAGAATTTGGCACTAAATGGGTTGCATAACGCCACGCTGCTCCACGGAACGCTTGAGGAGGCGCACTTGGCGGCTCTGGACTTCCTTTTCGCTAATCTGCATCGTAATATCATTATAGAGGAACTCCCCCGATACAGAAGTACGCTCCGAGAAGGCGGAAGTCTCTTGGTTAGTGGCTTTTGGCAGGATCAGGACGCGGAAAACGTATGTGCCGCCGCTGCTTGGGTTGGATTTGTTCCTTTCAGCTCACGGAGCTGCGAAGGATGGAGCGCATTAGGCTTTTATGCCCGCTGATCAGTGACAAAACGCGTTTTTCTTACTACATTTGCCTTGTTGTAATAATATAGCTTTCCAAAGATATGAACCAAGCTGCACAAACATCGAATCAAAAGCTCTTTACCGGACTAAGCGTCGCCCTGGTCACCCCCTTTGATGACAAAGAGCATATCGACCTCAAATCGTTGGAAAAACTTATAGAGCATATTGACAAAGATGCCGATAATTTAGTGCTGTTCGGTACTACGGGCGAATCGCCTACGCTTTCCCTTGAAGAGCGCAGGGATATGCTTCGTTTTGTCAGAGAGCGCAACCACGGACGTTGGCGCATCATTCTCGGCTTAGGTTCTAACGATACGCACCAATTGGTTCATCGTGTGGAAGATGTTGATCCGGAGGGCATTGACGGTATCCTTTCGGTTGTTCCCTATTACAGCAAACCTAATGAGCGCGGAATCTATAAGCATTTTGCCTCTGTGGCCGAAGCCTCGCCGTTACCTATAATACTATACAATATACCGAGCCGTACCGGTGTCAATTTGACTGTGGAAACATTGCGACGTTTGCGCGAAACATATCCTGAAAAGATTGTGGCGATTAAGGAAGCAAGCGGTAGTGCCATTCCCGAGCGTGTAGCCGTTTTGCGTGATACAATGGACAGTGATTTTACCATTTTGAGCGGTGATGATAACCTCAATCTACGTGCCATTAAAGCCGGAGCGGATGGCGCTGTGTCGGTAGTGGCAAATGCTTTTCCGCGCTTAAGCCGTGCCACGCTTCAAACCGAACAAGGCGCGCTTGCCGAACAAACTGATGCTGAGCTGACAACACTCTATAAGTTGCTCTTCAGCGAGGGAAACCCCACCGGGATAAAGGCTCTATTGCACGATATGAACTTATTGGAGTTCAATACGCTTCGACTGCCTTTGGTGAGTGCCTCCGAGGAACTTTATAACCAATTGAAAGCGGAAAGCGCGCGTCTCCTTCATCTTGCTCTCTAATAGGCATGTATCTGGAGGAAATAGAACTTAGTCATTTTAAGAACATCGAAGCTGCATTTTGTAGCTTCTCGCCCAAGCTGAATGCCGTTTTTGGCGGTAATGGTATGGGCAAAACTAACCTATTGGATGCCGTTCATTACCTATCGATTGTGCGCAGTCACTTAGCTACAATCGACCGAATGGCTGTTCAGAAAGGTTTTGACGAAGCTCTTTTGATCGGATCTTTCCGTACAGATCGGGACGAAACCGATCGTATTGCGCTCAAAATACGCACGCAGGGAGCCAAACAACTCAGTCGTAACGGACGTGTCTATAAGCGGCTCAGCGAGCATATCGGTCGTTTCCCTTCCGTAGTAATCTCTCCGCAGGATTATCGCCTTATTCAAGGGGGAAGCGCGGAGCGGCGCCGTTTTGTGGATAGAATGCTTTCGCAACTTGACGGCAACTACCTCCTCACGCTTAGCCGATATGAGCAATTGCTGATTCAAAAGTCCAATCTGCTCCGAAGCGATGCCCCCGATACGATGCTCTTAGATATTTTAGACGAGCAATTGACCGAAGCGGCGCTCTTTGTTCGTGCTGGGCGAAAAACGTTTATCCGTGAGTTTACGCCCCTTTTTGAGCAATTGTACCAAAGCATTGGTAATACAGAGGAACAGATTGGAATAGAATATACCACTCAAACTGCGGATCAATACGAGGAATACCTCGCTGCTATGCGTGCCATGCGCCGGGAAGAACTGCAATGCGGCTTCCCTCTGTACGGCATACAGCGTGATGATATTTCGATGCTTTTGGATACGGAATTGATCCGAAAAATAGGCTCGCAGGGCCAAAATAAAACGTACCTTACAGCGCTTAAACTAGCCGAATACAATCTGTACGCACAAAAGAAAGGCATCTATCCACTATTGCTAATGGACGATCTGTTTGATAAGTTGGACGAAGAGCGCGTGGAGCGCATCATTGCTTTGGTTTCCCAGCCGCACTATGGACAGATCTTTATTACCGATACCAACCGAAAGTACTTGGATGCGATTATTGCGCGCTACGGAACGCAATACTGTCTCTTCAAGTTAGATAGTGGAAAGGTAACCGCTCTTTAGCACCTCTTTTACCTTATTTATATATCCTTTTAGGAAGGGCATCTACAGCCCCTCTTGCTCCCGATAGATTACGTGCCGCAAAAGGTATATACCTATTGAACGAAAGGTATATACCTATCAGATGAAAAGTATATACCTATCAGATGAAAGGTATAAACCTCTCAAACTATACTTATATTCTTTGGAACAAAAAATCGGGAATGCGTTTGTATTTATATAGTGGAATGGCGAGAAATAGGGAGCAAGATAGGGATGAAATCATCATATATGGGTATTGATGTGAGGTGTCGTTCGGACTACTTTTGCAACGGAGATATTTGGAATGTATGGTACAAGATAACTTTCCATTGAGGCATCCGCGTATGCTTCCCTCCCAAAAAGCGCATTGCTCCGGATTCGGACGATGCGCTTTTTTTATGAACAAAATCAAACGGTGTTCACTTTTGACAGGATTCATCCTATGCAAATACTGAAAGACGAAGTACGTCAGCGCATTCTCTCAATAGCAAGATCCGAGTTCATAGAGCATGGTGTGAAAAACAGCTCTATGCGTAATATCGCCCAAAAGGCGGACGTTGCAACCGGCAATATATACAAGTACTTTCGCAGTAAGGACGAAATCTTTTGTACCATATTGCAACCTCTAATCAATCTCTTGGAGCGGTACATCCATTCGCATAACGATGAGCTCTTTCTGAATGTGAACGTATTTCGGGTTATGGACTTGTCCTATCAAAACTTGAAGGAGATGATATTGATTATCAAGCGATTTCGTCCCGAGCTCCGTTTACTTCTCTTTGATTCGGATGGGACTTCTTTCGAAGGGTATATCGAGCACATTATAGAGGAGCACACGCAAATGGGCAAGGAGTACATGCGTCTGATGAAAGAACGCTATCCGCATATCAATACCGATATATCCCCCTTTGCGATACACTTTGCTGCATCGGTATGGGTTAAGGTGTTCTGTGAACTGGTGCAGCACGACGAACTGCAGGAAGAGGAGGTTGAGCGTGCCGTAAATGAGTACGCACGCTTTTGTATGGCAGGGTGGAAAGAACTGATGCAACCCTTTAAAGAATAGCCCCTTCTTAATAATGAGAAAAGTACGTTCTATCTTCTTTATTGTACCCACTGCTCAAGATAAAGCAGCGAAAAGAGCCGTTGGGGCAAACTTATATAAGTTGTGTTCAAAAGTGATATACCTTTTGACGCAAAGCTATATACCTATTAGACAAAAAGTATATAAGTATGCGAAAGAAGTGTGGGAAGTCTCCTTTCCCGATTGCTTGGAAATAAGTTACAGTTACGATAAAATACTATGATTCAAAATCTAAAACGTCTCGGAGCCTATATGGGCAAACGCAAATCCTTGCTTCCACTATCTGTCTCCCTCTCTGCCCTTAATGGGCTATTATCGCTGATTCCCTTTGTTTTTCTATGGCTTGTGGTACGCACCTTGCTTATGGAAAACGGAAATCTCGCCGATACACCACTTGTCAGCTATGCTGTTGCCGCGTTTGTGCTGTCGCTACTGTCCGTTCTATTGTACTTTTTGTCGCTTATGCTCTCACATCTTGCGGCTTTTCGCATCGAAACCAACATGAGACGCAGTGCGATGGAGCGACTAATGCAGATGCCTATGGGCTTTTTCGATACGCACAACAGCGGGAAAATGCGTAAAATTATTGACGAAGACTCGAGCCAAACGCACACATTGGTAGCTCATTTGCTTCCTGATGTAGCTGCTAGCCTCGTCACTCCCATTGGGATTATTATCCTTTTGTTAGGAGTGGACTGGCAATTGGGGCTTGCCGCTATGGTGCCCGTTCTGTGCGCCTTTCTGCTAATGGGCTATATGATGCGCACCGAAAGCAGCGAATTTCGTAAAATGTACCTTGATGCACAGGAAAAGATGAGTGACGAAGCGGTAGAGTTCGTACGCGGGATTCCGGTAGTCAAGGTTTTTCAGCAAACCGTTTTCTCCTTTAAGCGCTTCTATGATAGTATTATCACCTATAGAGATCTGGTTATTCGCTACTCCCGGGGGTGGCGTCGCCCGATGTCACTATACACTGTGTCAATCAATGCATTTGCCTTTGTACTGGTACCGCTGTCGATTATACTGATCGGACACGGAGGCGAGCCGATGATCGTTATATCGGATCTTTTTCTGTACGTGCTGATTACGCCGATTATTGCTGTCAGCATTATGAAAGCTATGTACCTTGCCCAAGACCTCTTTATGGCAACCGAAGCGGTGGAACGCTTGGAGAAACTGACTGATACAGCACCGCTTCCCGAAAGCGCCACGCCGAAGACTCCGAAAGATTTTTCCATTCGCTTCGAAGACGTCTCTTTCCGTTACGAAGGAGCCAAAGAAGATGCCGTAAAGCATATCACACTTACCATTCCGCAGGGTAAAACAATCGCGCTTGTAGGTGCATCCGGAAGCGGAAAAACTACTCTAGCACGACTTATTCCTCGCTTTTGGGATGTACGCGAGGGGTGTCTTTCGATAGGAGGTACGGATGTGCGCGAAATGAGTAAGCAAGAACTGATGCAGAGCGTATCCTTTGTATTCAAAATACACGCCTCTTTAAAACAACCCTCATAGACAATATCCGCTATGGATCCCCGGAGTCTTCGTCCGACTCCGTGCTGAGAGCGGTTGATTTATCCCAAAGTCGGGAAATTATCAACCGTTTGCCCGACGGACTCAATACGCTTATCGGTGCCGAAGGTACCTACCTTTCGGGCGGAGAGCAACAGCGAATTGTACTGGCGCGAGCCATTCTAAAAGATGCTCCCATAGTCGTTTTGGACGAGGCTACCGCCTTTGCTGATCCCGAAAATGAACACCTTATCCGCAAGGCATTATCCCAATTGACTAAGGGTAGGACGGTATTGATGATAGCCCATCGTTTAACTTCAGTGAAAGATGCCGATGAAATCGTGGTTTTGGATAAGGGTGAAATCAAGGAACAAGGCACACACGATGAATTACTACGCCTAAACGGACGTTATTGCCGTATGTGGAACGAATATCAAAAGGCGGTAGCGTGGAAAATCTAACCATAAATAATAAAACAGATATGATTCACTATTTTCAAAAACGCTTTGCACTTTCCGAAAAGGGAGCCAAGGATTTGCGGAAAGGTATATTCTTTTCAACTTTGCTCAATATAGCTCTGATGCTTCCCGTATGCTATCTTTTTTTCTTTCTAACAGAGTATTTGGGCGAATCCGACTCTGTTGCATCGCACGGAGTATGGTTCTTTGTTGCCATGGCTATCATTCTTATGGCAGTAATGTACGTGATTGCCCTTGCGCAGTACGACAGCACCTATACAACTGTGTATAACGAAAGCGCGCAAAGACGCATTAGTATGGCAGAAAAACTTCGTCACCTGCCTCTTGCATTTTTCGGTGAACGCAACCTTTCTGACCTCACTTCCACGATAATGGAAGATTGTACTCAATTAGAGCATACTTTCTCACACGCCGTACCTCAGCTATTTGCATCGGCTATTTCTATGGTTCTTGTAGCGATAGGTATGTTTTGTTATGATTGGAGACTAGCACTTTCGCTATTCTGGGTAGTTCCGTTAGCAATTGCGACAATACTTTTAGCTAAGCGCAAGCTCGATCGTTCGTTTGAAGAAGTATATCACTTAAAGCGCAATGTGACGGAAAAAATACAGGAAGGGTTAGAGACTGTGTGCGAAATTAAATCCTATTCCGGCGAAAAAGAATATGCTTATGGGTTGGATAAAATGCTCAAAGAATATGAAAAGGGTTTGATTGAAGGCGAGCTGATAGGGGGTATTTTCGTCAATCTCTCTGTAATATTGCTGAAATTGGGCATGCCTTCGGTCATTCTTGTAGGTGCATTGCTGATCAGAGCAAGTGAAGTGTCGCTTTTTGACTACCTTGCCTTTTTGCTCGCTTCTTCCATAGTGTACAATCCTATTCAAGAGGTATGCAACAATCTTGCAATGCTTTTCTTTCTTGATGTACGCATCAAACGGATGAAAGAAATGGAAGCTATGCCGGCACAAGTGGGAAGCAAAGAAATCACACTATCGAACTTTGATATTGAATTTCGAAATGTGATTTTCTCATATGAAGCCGGAAAAGGAGTTTTGGATGGTGTTTCATTCACCGCACGGCAGGGAGAGGTAACTGCATTGGTCGGTCCCTCCGGAGGAGGAAAGAGTACTACAGCAAAATTGGCTGCACGTTTTTGGGATGTTACCTCCGGACATATCCTCATTGGTGGTATGGATATAGCGCAAATAGATCCGGAGACTCTTTTGCAACACTTTGCCGTTGTTTTTCAAGATGTTCTGCTTTTCAATGCCTCAATTGCCGATAATATCCGCATCGGAAAGCACGATGCTTCCGATGAAGAGGTGATGAGAGTCGCACGCTTGGCACAATGCGATGAGTTTATTGGTCGTATGCCCGAGGGGTACAATACACTGATCGGCGAGAACGGCGAAACACTTTCGGGCGGAGAGAGACAGCGCCTTTCCATAGCACGTGCGTTACTAAAAGATGCCCCGATTATCCTTTTGGATGAAGCGACCGCCAGCCTTGACGCAGAAAACGAGACTAAGATACAGGCAGGTATATCTGAATTGGTTCGCAATAAGACGGTTTTAGTCATTGCTCATCGTATGCGTACCGTGCGTAATGCGGATCATATAGTGGTACTCAAGGATGGGAAAGTTTGCGAAGAGGGTACGCCTGAAGCGCTAATATCCAGAAATGGGGTATTTGCTCATATGGTTACGCTGCAACAAGAGCAAGGCATATAATGAACCCTGCTATTCTATAGGCCTCCTCACCGTTCTGCTATAGAGAGCTCCTGCACCTTTTATGGAGTGGAATATCCGATATGCTCGGATATGATACGATTTAGTAGGTACTATAGAGAAGAGGAGGAGTCTATTAGACTCTTCCTCTCGTGCTTTTGTGTAAATGCTTTTGATTTGTCTTGAAAGTACTTTCGATATGTATAGGGGACATATAGGTAGATTGTACAAGGCTCTAAATGTCTTTCATACCCACTTAATTGGGAGTTGTGTCAGAGAGGCTTGTAAAGACTGTTCCGTTTTGTTTTCCAATTAGGATAGCTCTCTTTTCCGATAAGTTGATACGCCCCTATAATACATATGTCGCCTCTCGCAAAAGGTATATACCTATTGAACGAAAGGTATATACCTATCAGATGAAAAGTATATACCTTTTGCGTAATATGTATATAGGTTTCGTCAAGCGAATCTTTGCCCTTTGGGAATACCGAAGCTCTGTTCGGCGAGAGGTTGAGGGGTGTTCTTTTGTCGATTAAGGGGCGAATGGTTCCACAAATGAGTAGCAAATTGCTCGTATTTTCATCAGCTTAGAAAGAAAAGCATTAACTTTGTCTCGGATATGGAGGTAGCGCCTCATTCGTTTGGTCGGGTAGCTCAGCTGGATAGAGCATTTGCCTTCTAAGCAAATGGCCATGGGTTCGAATCCCATCCCGATCACTTATCGGTGAAAGGAAAGCAAAAGCACTATGGAACAGAACGATGTACTACAAAAAGTGACGGAACGGGCTCAAAGTTGGCTCAGTGAGGGTTATGACGCGGATACGCAAAAGGAAGTGCGTCGTATGCTTGAGGCGGAGGATAAAACGGAGCTGATTGAGGCTTTCTATAAGAATTTGGAGTTCGGCACAGGCGGCTTGCGCGGCATTATGGGCGCAGGAACAAACCGAATGAACCGCTATACCGTTTCAATGGCAACGCAGGGACTGTCTAATTATCTGCTGAAGGCGTTTCCCAATGAGCAGATTAAGGTGGTAATCGGGCATGATTGCCGTAATAACAGTCGTTTCTTTGCCGAAACTGCCGCTAACGTTTTTTCCGCAAACGGCATTAAGGTCTATCTGTTTGACGCACTTCGTCCTACACCGGAAGTATCCTTCGCCATTCGGTACTTAGGATGCAAAAGCGGCGTAATGGTAACGGCATCGCACAATCCTAAGGAGTACAATGGGTACAAAGCTTATTGGGAGGATGGCGCGCAGATGATAGCTCCGCACGATACCAATACGATTGACGAAGTAACTCGTATTGCTTCCATCGCGGATGTAAAGCAACAAGCCAATCCTGCACTAATCCAAGAAATTGGTGCCGATGTGGATCGCGCTTTCATTCAAGCTGTTAAGGAGCTATCACTATCTCCGGAAGCCATCGCAAAACATCACGATATGCCTATTGTCTATACACCTATTCATGGAACGGGGCAGCGTATTGTGCCGCGCGCGCTAAGAGAATTCGGATTTGACAATATAATTGGCGTTCCTGAGCAGGATCATATCAGTGGCGACTTTCCTACGGTGGTAAGCCCTAATCCCGAAGAACCTGCAGCTCTTGCCTTAGCGATTGAACGCGCTAATGAAACAAATGCCGATTTGGTCCTGGGAAGTGATCCGGACGGAGACCGACTCGGCGTAGCAGTACGGAACAAAAAGGGCGAAATGGAGCTGATCACCGGTAATCAAATATGTATGCTTCTTTCCTATTACTCCATCGTAAGACGCAAGGAAAGAGGCGATTTGAAACCGGATGATTATATCGTAAAAACTATTGTTACAACCGAACTGATTCGCGCCATAGCGGATGATTACAAAGTAACACTGCACGATACCTATACAGGTTTCAAGTGGATTGCTGATGTTATCCGCAAAAACGAAGGAAAGCATCGCTATATTGGCGGAGGCGAAGAAAGCTACGGTTTCCTCTGGGAGGACTTTATTCGCGACAAAAGCAGTGTTTCAGCATGCTGTATGTTCTCTGAGCTAACGGCTTGGGCTAAGGACAAGGGGCTTTCCATATTGGAACTTTTGGACGAAATATACCTGCGCTACGGCTATTACGCGGATAAGGGTATGAATATGGTGCGCAAAGGTCGCGAAGGTGCGGAAGAAATAAAGGAAATGATGCGTAATTTCCGCGAAAATCCACCGAAGGAGCTCGCCGGACAAACGATCGTAAAAATACTCGATTATGCGTCTTTAACGAGCCTCGATGTAGCTTCCGGAAAGCAATCTGCCCTCGAAATGCCAACTACCAGCAATGTGCTACAATACTATACCGATGGAGGCATAAAGCTATCTATACGTCCCAGTGGCACGGAGCCGAAAATCAAATTCTATATTTGCGTAAAAGAACCCGTATCTAAGCGTGAAGATCTAACAAAAGCACGCCAAAGTGCGCAGACAAAAATAGAGCGCATCACGCAAGAAATCGGCATCAAATAATTCCTCCACCAGGACGCGTGTTTCTATAGTCACAAAGGGGAGCCTTTATCCAAAGGCTTCCCTTTTTTATATACATTCCTTTAATCACAGAATGCACAGGAACCCATTCGGATAGTGTACGAACAATGAGCAAAATAGTATATATGTTTTGCTCACGAATGTGGGTTTAGCGGGCGAGGAGAGGGAAGAGGGGCGCAAGGAGCGTATAGAGCGCAATGCCGCACGATACGCTTACATTGAGGGAATGCTTGGTCCCAAACTGTGGAATCTCGATGCAACGATCGGCCACACTGATTATTTCGTCCCGAACGCCGAAGACTTCATTGCCCACAACGAGTACCGCTTTTTCGTCTGATTGTAGCGGGCTTTGCTCGGGCGGAATGCTTCCTGTTGCCTGTTCTAATACCCAAATTCGATATCCGTTCGCTTTTAATCGGAGAACGGTTTCCAAGCTATCTTTTTCGTAGTGCCAAGGAACGGAATCCTCTGCTCCTAAGGCTGTTTTGTGGATCAGCGTGTGCGGAGGAGTTGCGGTAATACCGCAGAGTACAATCTGCTCAATCCGAAAGGCATCGGCAGTACGAAAAACGGCACCTACATTATGCATACTGCGCACATCGTCCAATAACAAGATTAGTGGCAATGTGGAACTCTCGCGATAGGCTTCGAGCGTAAGGCGATGCATATCTTCGATTCGAAGTTTTTCCATAGAGGAGCAATAAAAGCGGCAGAGCGCAGCCGAAGCGCACTCTGCCTTGTTAGACCTCAAAAAGGGTTATTGTTCTCTTTCTGCTTTTAGCTGAGCGAAAAAGGCATCGCAGTCACACATTGACGGAAGGAGATTACGATCCCCAAAACCATTATCAATACGTGCTACGTTAATCCAGAACTTATTGTCGTTCAGATAGGGTAGTGGGAAAGCCGCTTTGCTGCGCGGATAGCTGTGATGCCACTCATCAGCGCATACTTCGTATTGAGGATGGGGCGCGTTCTTCAGTACATTGTCCTCTTTATCGGCTTTACCTTCAGCAACTTCGCGCGCTTCTGCATAAATACACTCCATAACTTCAATGAAGCGATCCAGCTCAGCTTTGCTTTCACTTTCAGTAGGTTCGATCATAAGCGTTCCGTGTACCGGGAACGAAAGCGTAGGCGCGTGGTAGCCGAAGTCCATAAGTCGCTTGGATACATCGTTTTCATCGCATCCGGTTTCTTCCTTCAATTTGCGGCATTCAAGGATCAGTTCGTGCCCAACTCTACCGCTTTTGCCCGTATAGACAACGCCATAGCTGCTCTTTAGTCGTTGTGCCATATAGTTAGCATTAAGAATGGCAGTGGCGGTAGCTCTCTTCAGTCCTTCAATACCCAAAAGACGAATATAGCTATAGGTAATACCGGCAATGACAGCACTGCCGAACGGAGCTGCGGATACTTCGTTAGCACCATCGCCATAGCGCACAATGTGCTTCGGCAGGAACGGCTTCAGATGCTTTGCTACACATATGGGACCCATACCGGGACCACCACCTCCGTGAGGAATAGCGAACGTTTTGTGTAGGTTCAGGTGGCATACATCGGCACCAATAAAGCCCGGATTGGTATAGCCTACCTGTGCGTTCATATTGGCTCCATCCATATATACCTGACCTCCACACTCGTGAATGCGTTTGCAGATAGCTACGATATTGCTTTCAAAGATGCCGTGTGTGCTCGGATAGGTGATCATTATGGCAGCAATGTGTTCTTTGTATTGCTCGGTTTTAGCCATAAAGTCGTCCATATCCACGTCTCCCTTTTCGTCCGTATTCACAATGACCGGGGTAAATCCAGCCTGCGAAGCACTTGCCGGATTGGTTCCGTGGGCAGAAGCCGGTAGGATAACTATATTGCGTTGCTGTTCGCCTTTGCTGTGCAGATAGGCACGAATGGTACTAAGTCCGGTATATTCGCCGGCTGCACCCGAGTTAGGCTGCAGCGAAACAGCATCAAAGCCGGTGATAGCGGCAAGATAGCTTTCCAAGTTGTGGAGCATTTCCAAGTATCCTTCCGCTTGATCGTCCGGTGCATAGGGATGAATGTTACAGAAATGAGGATTGGAGAGTACATCCAGCTCTGCAGCAGCATTCAATTTCATGGTACAGCTACCTAACGAAATCATAGAGTGCGCAAGCGAAATATCCTTGCGTTCAAGGCGCTTGATGTAACGCATTAACTCCGTTTCGGTGTGGTACTTTTTGAATACGTCGTATTGCAGGAAAGTATTCTTACGCTGCCACTTCTCGCTCACAAATAGAGTGTCGCAAGGCACATCGCTTAGAGTGGCTGCATCCTTTCCAACAACTTCCGCAAAAATCTGTAGCAATACATTCAGATCTTCTGGCAGCGTAGTTTCGTCTAAACTAACCCCAAAGCAGCTTTGGCACTCGAAGTAGCGCAGATTAACGCGATATTCCAGAGCAATCCGCTTTAGGTCGTCCATCGACTTTCCTTCGGGAAGTTGGAAAAGCAATGTATCAAAGAATTGGCTATTGTATTGCTTGAAGCCGAGAGATTCGGCTGCTTTTGCAAGATGTCCCGCGTAAGAGTGAACACGTCGCGCTATTTCGGTCAATCCGTCTGCACCATGATATACGGCATAGAAGCCACTCATGGATGCCAGTAATGCTTGCGCCGTACAGATGTTTGAGGTAGCTTTTTCGCGTTTAATATGCTGTTCACGCGTCTGAAGGGCAAGGCGATACGCAGGATGTCCATAGGCATCTTTTGAAAGCCCAATGATGCGTCCAGGGATTTCGCGTTTATATTCCATTCGACAAGCTAAATAGCCGGCAGAAGGTCCACCGTAGTACATGGGAATACCAAATCGTTGCGCTGAGCCGAACACTACGTCTGCACCCCATTCTCCCGGAGGAGTGAGCATCACAAGGCTCAACAGATCGGCGGCTACGGCACAGGTAATTCCCTGCGCTTTGGCTTTGGCTACAAAATCGGGATAGTCGTTTATCGCGCCTACCGAGTCCGGATATTGAAGCATTACGCCAAAGAATGAATCGGTAAGCTCTATTTCTTTGTAATCACCTACCACCAATTCCATTCCCTGATGCACCACACGCGTTTCGATTACCGCAATGGTTGTTTCAAAGAGTCGTTTGTCTACAAAGAGCTTATTGGCACCCTTCTTAACTTGTTCGCGTGTACGTTTGTTGAAAAGAAGCATTGCCGCTTCCGCTCCGGCGGTTGCTTCGTCCAAAAGGGAGCAATTGGTCAGAGGTAACGCAGTTAGTTCACTTATAACCGTTTGGAAGTTAAAGAGCGCTTCCAATCGTCCTTGTGAAATCTCAGCCTGGTAGGGCGTATAGGAAGTGTACCAAACGGGGTTTTCCAATACATTGCGCCTAATTACGGCAGGCGTAACGCAATCGTACCACCCTCGACCGATGTAACTTGTGTAAGGGGTATTGCGTGAAGCCAATTCAGTGATATGCTCCGCCAGTTCCCGTTCGGTCATCGGTTCGGGTAGTTCAATCTCTTTCTTCAAAAAGATATTGTCCGGATAAACCTCTTTCAGAAGGTTATCCAATGAATCAACGCCTATCGTGCGTAGCATCTCGGGAAGATCTTCCTCGGAGATACCTACGTGGCGAAGAGTGAAATTACGGGTGTCCATTTGTCTATTGTAATAAGAATGGGTTATTATGCTTTTCGTGTCCTACAGAGGTGGGTATGCCGTGTCCGGGCAATACCAGGGTCTCATCGGGCAACGTGAATATTTCGTTTTGAATGCTTTGTATCAATTTTGGATAGCTTCCTCCCAACAGATCGGTGCGTCCGATACTTTCGTAGAAAAGGGCATCGCCCGTGAGCAGAAAACCCTCTGAGCGATTATAGTAAGCTACGTGTCCGGGACTGTGTCCGGGTACAGGCAGAACCTCCAAAAGGCTTTCTCCATAGGTGAGTGGTTGGTCCTCCGGAAGCGGCTCAATAGTATTATCCGGATAGCGCCCTTCGGAAGCTATTCCGTAGCCGGCAAGCTGTTCGCTGAGCGAGGGCATTTGGGCGATTTCTGTTTTGTGAGCCATGGGCGTTAAGTGCCACTTATCTGCCACGTAGTGCACGCCCCAGATGTGGTCAAAATGCATATGCGTTACTAATAATAGTACCGGCTTGACCTTTAAATGCTCTACGGCGTTGGCAAGCGACTCTTCTTCGCCTTTATTCATGCAGCCCGGGTCAACGATAGCCGCACAGTTCGTTGCCTTATCTATAAGGATGTAGCAATTCTCTTCTACACTATTGAATACAAGGCGGTAAACGCTGTTCGTTACTTGTTGCATAGAGGGTTATCGGTTAATAGGTATATACACTACCTGCTTCTCCTTGAAATACTCATCGCGCAGAGCAGGGTAGAGGGGAGCCGTAATAAGGCTGTTTCGATACGGAGCTGTTTCCGCTGTTAGCTGCCCTCCCTTGAGCGCAATGATTCCGTTGGGGAGCGCATTGCGTTGCTCCTTTACGAAAAGGTGTCGCGTTACGGCATCTAAATCGGTAAGCGGTAGTGCGGCTCGACTTACCACAAAGTGGCATTCTGCCTTCACCGCTTCCAGGCGTTCACCTCGGAAGCATACGTTCTCCAATTTAACAGCTTCAGCCACTGCTTGTGCCGCTTTTATTTTCTTCTGCGTACTATCTACCAAGATGAAGCGAACCTCAGGGAATAGAATCGCGAGCGGAATGCCCGGAAAGCCTCCTCCCGTACCGGCATCCAGCACTACCGTTCCCGGAGTGAACCGAAGCATTTCGGTAATTCCGAGCGAATGCAGTACGTGATGAAGGTATAGGTTATCAATATCCTTACGGCTAATGAGATTGATCTTTGCATTCCATTCTCTGTACAGAGGACCAAGCGCTTCCATTTGCTCCTTCTGTGCCGAAGTAAGATCGGGGAAAAGCTCGTAAATGAGTGCTATCTGTTGCCGTTCAGTAAGTGCTTCCTGCATGATAACTTAGCTTTATTCGAGGTGACTGACCGGTGACGGAGTTGCCAAAATGGCGGTTAAGCGTTTCCACGGCAAGAGAAGTTCCACCGCTTCGTTGTTGTGGTTCAGTTGCGGCGCTACTGTTTCGGTTGAAAAGCAATACTGGATACCCGCTTCTTTGATAGCGAAATTGCCGTTTGGCGTTAGTTCATCCGTGATAAAGACAACCCCCGGGAAGCTCTCTTCCGCTTCTTCCAACAGCAAACGGTGTAGCTGTTCCTCGTAACCTTCAACAAATAGGCTTCGCTCGCCTAATGCTTCGCCCTTTTCCAAAGCAAAGCAGCAATAGCGTCGCGAGTGAAACGCCTCCTCGTTGTTGTTTCGTGTGGTTACATCAATACATAGCGTGGCAACGTGGGCATCTTTATAGGGTATGGTGGTAATCATTGATACCGTTTGTTGCGAGGAGGTGCCCATATAGGTGCTATCGGAGAGGAATGCTTGCTCCATACGTGTGGCAAAGCTCTTGAGAGCCTCGCGGTTGGTGAGCGATGTGCCCGCTTCGTCCCCCAGAGCAACGCGCCTTATTTCCTGCGCAAGAGCCTGATGTTCTTGGGGAAATAGCATCGTAAAATCACCGATAAAATACGCTTTCTCCCCACTTTCTTCTACTGAGTCGATTACCTGTAGCGTAACCGTATCCCACGTAATATCTGCGGCGTGCGATCCCCCATGCTTTGTGCACGAATAGCACAAAGGGACAAGCAACAGCGCGACTGTGGCGAGAGTATAACGCGCAACTCCGCGATGAATGGATAAGACAGATTGATTCATTACTTCTTTCTACCGCGACAAATTTACTCATAAAAGAGGAATGGACCGCGAAAAACCTGATTTTCTTGCCCCCCTCCCCCCGAACTCCCTCCATTCGTCCTTGCTTTTTCCTATCAGATACACACGCATCACTCAAACCCGGCTCCCATCGCCCGCCGATCCCCTACGTAACTGCGCTATCCCAACCTTATTTCACATCCATCTCTCCTAAGGAACTGCCCCCACACCTGCGCCCCGTAGTCCGCCATATTATGCCAGCGCTGTCCCCCTCTCGCGCACCTTCCCTCCCTATCTCTCGCACTTTTACCCGTATAACAGTGACCACCGCCCCAGCTTTAGCGCACCTTTCCCACTAACCTAGGTACGAACATCCCCACATCAGCGCATATTTGTGTCTTTTTCTACTGAGGAAGCGGAGCAGTTGTACGTTGATCACGGATCGTTTCTCCCATACAAACGGATCGTTGCTCCCATATTGTCCGAGCATTTGTATGGTGCGGTCGGAGAAAAGTCTATAGACTTTCAGAAAATACTCTATAGACTTTTTTCTGATCGTATAGGACAAACGATCCGTTCCCTCCCAATCTCCGCTCCGATAGTTCCGAATATTGGCTCCGACAGCTCGGAACTGCTGATTCTGTCGCGCGGCATAATGGCTCCGGTCGATTGGAATAAATGGGGTAGTTCGTATCGTTGCGCGCTGCATCAATTCAGAGCGGTGGGCAGATTGGCTCCAATCTGTTCGGTTTGCTCGGGAACAAAACAAAAAAATCCTCCGCTCTTTCCGATGCACTCAGAGAAGAAGCGGAGGAGTAAGGTGCGGCAAATCCGCACAAGGTAGAGGCTGTTAGCCGGAGCTACTTAGCTTAAGCCTTCAATTTGACCATTGATAACGTCCATATTGACCGCCTGCGGTTCCTTGGGCAAGCCGGGCATACGCATAATGTCGCCCATAATGACCACAATCATTTCGGCACCGCGGTTGATCACTATGTCGCCAACTTTCATTTCAAAGCCACGCACATCGCCATACGCTTTGGGGTCTGTCGAGAAAGAGTATTGCGTTTTGGCAATGCAGACCGGCAGATGAGCAAGACCCATGTCGTTGATTTTCTGAATGGCTTTGAATGCTTTGGAGCTATAAGTTACGCTTCCGGCACTGTATATCTCCTTGGCTAAGTGATTGACTTTATCCTCAATGCTCTCGTTCAGCCCGTACGCAAAGCGGATTGGCTGCGAGGGGTTCTGCTCAATGGTATCCACAACCAGTTGCGCAAGTTCTTCGGCTCCCTTGCCTCCTTTAGCGAAAGCTTCATTAACGGCAAATCCTACGCCGAGGGTTTCGTGGCAATACTTCTGAACCATAGCGATTTCTTCGTCCAAATCGGAGGCGAACCTGTTGAAACAAACCACAACTGATTGCCCGAAGTTACGCAGATTGTGTACATGTCGCTCGAGATTAACCAACCCACGACGCACCCCTTCCATATCGGGCTCCTTGATGGCGCGCTCCGATACGCCGCCGTGCAGCTTCAATCCCTGCAAAGTGGCCACCAGAACGGTCAGCTTGGGCTGAAGGCCTGCCATACGGCATTTGATGTCAAAGAACTTTTCTGCGCCAAGATCCGCACCGAAGCCCGCTTCCGTAATAGCATAATCGGCGTAGGAAAGGGACATTTTAGTGGCGAGGATTGAATTACAGCCGTGAGCAATATTGGCGAAAGGTCCGCCGTGCACAAAGGCAGGCGTGCCCTCGGTTGTCTGCACTAAATTGGGCTTCACAGCATCCATCAACAGAATTGATATAGCTCCGGCGATGCCGAGATCCTTTACGGTGAACGGCTCGCCCAGCTTGGTATAGCCGAGCAGTATGTTCTCGATGCGCCGCTTCAGGTCGTCAAAGTCGGTAGCCAAGCAGAGGATTGCCATTATTTCCGACGCCGGCGTAATGTCAAATCCGGATTCGTGGGGAATTCCATCGGTAATATTGCCCAATCCGGTAATGACATTGCGCAGTGTACGATCATTTACGTCTAATACACGCTTCCAAAGCACGCGCGAAAGGCCTTCGCAGTTGTTACGGTTTTGGTAGATGTAGTTCTCCAGTAGTGCCGTAATCATGTTGTGCGCTGCGGTGATGGCGTGAAAATCACCGGTGAAGTGCAAGTTGATCTTCTCCATCGGAAGCACTTGTGCATATCCGCCACCGGCGGCACCACCCTTCATTCCGAAGCACGGGCCCAGAGAGGGTTCGCGCAATGCTACTATTGCCTTCTTGCCGATGCGGTTCAAGCCGAGTGCCAGCCCGATAGATACGGTCGTTTTGCCCACCCCGGCTTTGGTAGGAGTGATAGCGGTTACTAAGATTAAGTTGTTCTTTTTGATTGCCTCGGGCCTTAGCGCTTGCGGACTAATCTTAGCGATGTAATGACCATAAGGCTCAGCCAGTTCGGGAGCTATGCCCATTTGCTCAACAATTTCGTTGATGGGCTTCAGCTTTGTTTCTCTTGCTATTTCGATGTCTGTCTTCATTTTTTGCAATTATCTATATAGGTTACTTCCTTTGTCGGAGGACAAATTTACGTAATCAGTTTATCTTCTATGCTATCCGGAGGTGATAAATGCGTGTGAATGGGGGCTTTATTAAATAGAGAAGCCTGCTCATCCGTGTGGATGAACAGGCTTCTGCGAATTGTTTGGATAAGTACTACTTCAGGCCACGAGCCTTCAATAGTGCGGAAAGATCCATTTGGTTACGTCCGGTGAAAGAGGCAAAAAGCGTCATCAGATCATCGGAATTGCCACGCGAAAGGATGAGCGTACGCAAGCGGTCGCCGTTTTCGCGTGTCAAACCACCATGTGCTTTCATCCATTCGTATATATCGCTTTCCAAAGCTTCAGTCCAAAGGTATGCATAATACCCTGCCGAGTAGCCGTTACTCCATATATGGCGGAAGTATGTTGACTTGTAGCGCGGGGGCACAGTAGCAAAAGCCACACCGTACTTCTGTAGCATTTCAGCTTCAAACGCCTCTACGTCTGCAATATCTGCTTGATCCAAACTCAATGTATGCCATGCCATATCAAGCAATGATGCTGCTACGTTTTCGGCAAGCGGCATAGCCTGATTGAAGGTCAGCGCGCGGAGCATCTTTTCACGTAACTCTTCGGGCATCGGTTCACCGGTTTTGTAGTGAAGAGCGTAATGGGCAAATACCGTTGGATCAAGAGCTGCATGCTCGTTAAACTGCGACGGCATTTCCACGAAGTCGCGCGGTGTATTGGTGCCACTTATGGACGGATATTTCTGATTCGCAAAGAATCCGTGCAGGGCATGCCCAAATTCGTGGAAGAAAGTGGTTGTTTCGTCCCAAGTGAGCAGGCATTTTTCACCGGCTGCAGGCTTCTTTACATTGCAAACGTTGTAGATAACCGGCTTGGTTCCAAGCAGGAAGCTCTGTTCCACAAAGTTGCTCATCCACGCGCCACCGCTTTTAGAAGGACGTGCATAGGGATCAAGCATGAAAAGTCCGATAACTTCACCATCGGAATTCTTCACATCCCAGCAACGTACATCGGGGTTATACACGGGAATATCGGTGCGCGGTTCGAAGGAAAGACCATACATTTGGTTAGCAGCAAAGAACACACCGTTCTCAATTACATTATCCAATTCAAAGTACTGGCTCAGAGTAGCTTCGTCCACACCATACTTTTCCTTGCGTAATTGTTCAGCGAAGTAGGCGCGATCCCACGCTGTTAGCTTGTAATCGGCTCCCATAGTTTGGCGAGCGAAGGCTTCAATTTCGGCATCTTCAGCAGCAAGTTTATCCTTAACAAGTGAAGCTAATTGGCTCAACATAGCGATAGCGTTTTCGGGCTTAGCAGCAAGTTGGTCGGTTAGCTTCCATTCGGCAAAGTTGCTGAATCCGAGTATCTTAGCCTTTTCGGCACGTACTTTGACCAGTTCCTTCACTATTTCACGTGTATCGTTGGAATCCGATTGTACGCAACGCCCGATGCTCTTGTCGTAAAACAACTTACGTGCATCAGCATTCTTCAAGGATGCGATGATATCCTGACCGGTTGTGTTGTTCAAACGGAACAGCCATTGCCCCTCTTTTCCAGCTTCCTTTGCGGCCGCAGATGCGGCATTAAGCGCGCTTTCATCCAACCCTTCCAGCATATTGCGATCCGAAATCAGAATTGGAGCGTTGGTAGCTGCCGTAAGACGATTGCCGAAATCGGTCGTAAGACGGGATTCTTTTTCATTAATCTCCTTCAGTTTTGCCTTGTCTTCGGCACTCAACAAAGCACCACCACGTACAAAATCCTGATAAGTGAGCTTCAGCACGCGTTGTCCCTCGGGGTCGATGCCGGTCTGGTCGCCTTCGTACAAGGTTTTCACCCGTTGGAACAGCGCATCGTTCATACTGATCGAATCATAGTGGGCACTTAGTTTTGGAGTAATTTCTTCTTCAATTGCCTGCAATTCGTCGTTGGTATCAGCACTGGTTAAAGCAAAGAAGATGGCGGAAACGCGATTCAGCGCTTGACCACTGCGTTCCATTGCCACAATTGTATTTTCAAAAGTGGGCGCTTCGGGATTGTTTGCAATGGAATCTATCTCTGCGCTGTGTATTCTCATCGCTTCGTAGAACGCAGGTTTGTAATGTTCTACCTTAATTGAACCGAAGTCGGGCGTATTTAAGTAGGTTTCCTTAGGATGAAGCAGGGGATTATTTTCCAAATCACCCGCGGCATTTTTTTTGTTGCATCCAGCAATCATAAGTAAAGTGGCTGTTAAAGCCAATAAATAACTAAGATGTTTCATACCGATTGAAGTATTGTAGTTTGTTCTTTTCTATGGATGTTTTATGGTTCCGGGAGCGTTGTTGCATCACCGGTGGATACTGTTTTCCCACCGTCTGCAGCATCCAGCGAGGCAATAAGTTCCTCAATCTGTTGGTCTGCAGCGTATAATTTTTGCTTGCAGAAGCCAATTAAATCTTTAGCTTCTGCTCCGAGTTGGAGTAAATAATCTACATCCGGAGCATCTTGTTCGATAATTCGGATGATTTCTGCCAGACGACTCATCGCATCCGTATAGGTGCCTTTAGTGGAAGAGGCGATATTATTATCCATTTCTTGCATAACCATCACAAAGATACATATTTTTTACTTCGGAGCCTTCCACCTGCCGAAACCGCTCGGAGTATGCCAAACTGTGAAAGGAATGGCTTTTTGCTCGTTTCTCAGAATGCCGCTTGAACCTGCACAGCTATATTATGTCCGGAAGAACGCACGGCGAGGAAAGGATTTTGCCCTTGTAAATGACGATATTGATACTCGAATTGCACGCGACATGCTTTGCGGAACCAATGCTGCACGCCCAAAGTGGCAGTGCACAAGGCGTTCTTCGTTGCAGAATCTCTATTTAGGTAGTCGGCAGCGATTATTAAATCCGTTCTTTTGGGCAAGTGAATGGCGGTGGTTACATAGGCTCCATGAGCTTGAACATTAATAAGTTCCGGAGCAGGTTGCTCTCCTTCCGAAGGATTTTCGCGTCCCTGTTGAGGCATATGTACGTCCGTCTCGCTTCCATACATATATTCAGTGACCAAGTGAACTGCTTTATTTTTCCATTCTGCTCCCACACTTGCCCGATGACGTGTATAGGCCTTTCCATCTTTCATCGAGGCTGCACGCCCGCCAAGATAGGAAACAGTACCGGTGAATCCGCTTTTGCGGGGAGAAATATGTAGTGCCGCACCAAAAACTTTGGGACTGATCGTTGCCAAACGATTAATTCCGTTGCCGTTCATCACTGCTGCATTATAGGAAAGTACCCCTCCAAACAGTCGTCCTGAAAGCTCCAATCCGAGATCTCTACCACCGGTTCCGAAGTAACGAGGGGCACCCGCAATACCGGCAAAATAGAGGGTTGGGTTACTTCCGCCACTGATTAGGTCATTTAGGAACGGAGCAATTTGGTTTTCTACCCCGAAAGGTGTCTTGATTTGACCGAGCCGCAACTTCAATTCAGGCATAATCTCGTAACCCGTGTAGAGCTCGCTAATCTGAACAGGTGCATTAAAACGAATAATAATACCGGCATCCCAATGCTTAGTAAGCTGGGCAGTGGCAAGCATTTCTACCTTATTTATATTGAACGTATGCCCGGCTTTGCCATTTTGCGGGAATGTTGCCGAATAACCCACCTGCCCATAGCCGTGTACTTGTAACTTGAACGGCGTCTTTTCCTGTGCCTGTGCAGCGATAGCAAGCGCACAATAGAGCATAATGATCTTAAGAACGCTACTGACTTTCATCTCTTTTTACCTCTTTATTATCCTGATATTATTATTTATCTACCTTCGTGTGCCACCACTTCCTCCCACGGACAGAGCCAAACCTCCAGCAAATCCGTAGCAATGAACAGCAAAAAGCCGGTAATGCTCAGTACCACGATACCACCGTACATATCCAAATAGTTGAAGCGCATCCACGCATCCACAATAAAATAGCCCATTCCGCGTTCCGTGCCGTAAGTCTCCGTAACAAAGAGTACGGATACCGCCACACCGATGGCTACACGGAGCGAGGAAAACAACGCCGGAAGAATCGCCGGAAGAAGAATGTGGTGCGCCACTTTACCGCCTTTGGCTCCCAACGATGCTGCTACAACAAAGCTCTCTTTGGGTATGGACAGCAACGCATCTCGCACATTTACGATAACCTGAAAGAGCAATATCAGCACAATCATGCTTATTTTGCCCGAATCGCCCAAGCCGGCAAGAAGCATCACCACCGGAAGAAGCGCGATTTTGGGGATCGGATACGCCAAATAGGTAAAACTACCGATCAAATGCTCCGCCGTTTTGTTCCGAAATGCTGCCCACGCCAGCACACTCCCCAACACAAACGCGATGGGAATACCGATAAAAAGCCGATACAGACTTGCCGTTAAATGGCCGCGCAACGCTCCTGTCAGCAAATTCGGTAAATACGCATAAACCGCAATTGGCGACACAATTACCCCCTTCGGCACCCATATGGAGGCGATAAACCATAACGCATTGAGCAACAGAGTCCCCAACAGAAATTTAATTCCTATCTGCTTCAGCCGTTTCATCCCAATTATCGTCGCGCTTTCCCGAAATAGTTCCCGGAAAACCATCCATATGAAATACAAAATCGCAAGCTGCCGTTACCTCGTCCACGTTATGGCTCACCCAAAAAGTGGTAGTCCTTTCTCGCTTTTTGATTCTTTCCAAGAGAAATTCCCGACATTGGAGCGCATTGTTGGCATCCAACGCGGAGAAAGGCTCGTCTAATAAAAGTAGTTCGGATTGTTGCAGAAATGCACGCGCAAGAGCTACTCTTTGCTGTTGCCCACCCGATAGTTCCGCCGGATATCGTTCCAATAACGAACCAATACCCAGCAACGAAACGAGCTCCTCCAGCGTTGTATCCTCCGCTTTTGTTTTGCCTAAGCGGAGCGGGAAAAGGATGTTTTCCGATACTTTCTTCCACGGAAGCAGTCCAAAGTGCTGTGGGACCAATGCGTACGAACCTTTCCGTGCGTTGGGAGCACGCCCATATATCCGCACTTCACCGTCATAATCCCGCTGTACGCCTGCTAAAACACGCAAAAGAGTGGATTTGCCACAGCCCGAAGCTCCGATAATGCCCACCATACTGCCTGCAGGAGCCGAAAAGGTTACTCCTTGCAAGGCTTGAGTCAACCTGCCTTTTCGGCGGAATGAGACGGACAGATTTCGTACCTCTACTCCGTTCATCTTGAGGAAGTTCGTATGTACTTAAGGAATAGGTAGGAATTCACTGCGCAACAATCCCTCGCCATTGTACGTCTCAGGGATGAGTTTCCTCACGTGAAGCCACTCAAGCGTTGCCTTAATATCCTGTTCTGAGGGCATTTGTGCGTATCGGAACAACGGCAACTCAATCGTATCTGCCAATTCTTCCGGTACTTTTACTCCGTCCGTTAGCACTTTTCGCCACGAACTACGTGGCTCGTGAAGCAAAATATCTACACCTTTGTTATAGCCGATCAGCAGTAACCGAACTGCATTTCCCTTCTTTTCCAGAGCTTCACCGCTCATCATCGTGCCCGTGACCGATATGCCCAAATCCTTTGTGGAACACAATGAGCGTAAACCACGTGCCTTACCGATCGAAAGGAATGGGTCCGGAAAAATACCTGCCGCCAGGTCGCCCGAAAGAAGCATCTCCAAACGGACCGGAATCTTGTTCACTTCCGTCTTCCGGACCGCATCTTCCGGCAAGCCCTGTGCGCTAATCATACGGTCCAAAGCGTACTCAATTACCGTATTCCGACTAATGCCCACCTTTTTTCCACGTAGAGCCGATACCGAAGTTACCGACGGATCGGCGAGAAGCTCGAAGAATCCGTCGTGAGCCGCTATTAAGCCGAGCGAAATGCCTCCCGATTGCTGGATGGCAGCTCCTGAGTAATCGATGATGGTTCCGTCAATTTGCCCGCTCCGAAACGCTGCGTCACGCTCATTCGGGCTAAAGAAGGTGACAAACTCCACCTCCAAGCCGAGCGAATCGTACACTCCTTTTTCCGCAGCCGTCAGATAGGGCAGATAGTCCATGGATGCCATTACGCCCATTTTGAGCTCACCTTCTGCCTTGGGGAGCCCCTCTTTTGCTCCATTGGATGCATCAGCAGCATCATTCTGACCCGCACCGCTCGCTCCGTTGCTTCCTTTATTGCCCCCACAACCGGTGCAACTTAACACGATTGCCACGACTGCGCACAGCCACAGCATAGTTCTCTTTTTCATATGCTCTTCCTCCGTTTCTTGCGAACAAAGGTATACATTCTGTCACACTTACCTCCACTCGCCCACATCAAAGCGCCCCTTCAGCCACCACTCCCGCACGAGCCGCCCCCGCCGGTACGGCTCCAGTCTGTGTAAGCTTTTACACCTTCACCCATCGCCCACGCACGAGCCACGCCACCCTCGCGTACCTTCGCAGATATTTCTACCGACGTAACGGAGCAGGGGATGGGAGGAAACGGAGCGGATGTATGGTGCCGTCGGAGAAAAGTCTAAGACTTTCGGAAAATACTCTATAGACTTTTTCGGAAAACTCTATAGACTTTCTGGAAAAACTCTATAGACTTTTCTCGGATACCCTATAGACTTTTCTCCGATACTCTATAGACTTTTTTCTGATACCTCCGTACATCCCCTCGGATAGCATTGGAGCAACGATCCGTTTGTATGGGACAAACGCTCCGTCCCCATCGCACAACCACTCCACCACCTTGGTAGGAAAGGGCGCGATGGTGCGCTACGGTGGGTGCATTGGTGCAGAGGAGTGAGGGGACAAGTGCGCTGAAACTGGGACGGAGGTGAGCAGAGGCGATGGTATCTCTTTGCAGGAATGGGGCAAAAGTTAGGGGGTGAAAGCATAGTTCCGTAGAAGAGCTTGTGGGGCTCTGTTGATGGAATGGTGGAGTTGGGTAGAGGGAATGGCGCGGTTGGGTAGTGAGAATGGCGCGGTTGGGTAGAGGGAATGGTGGGAGGCGGCAGGTGGTAGTGGGGTGGAAGTGCGTGGTTTTTCCTTTGTGTATCGGGGTTAGTGCTGCTAAACTGTTGGCAGGGGTTTATTGGACAAGTGAATGAAGCGTTTCGGGGTGTGCTTTTTCGGTACCTTTGAGCTACGAATGAAAGCGAAAGAATCGGCATCTCGGTATCGAAAAAGGAGTACGGAGCTTCGGGGACAGGGCGATAAGCTTGCCAATTCCCCGAGGAATACTTGTAGCGATAAGGGAATGCTTGGGGCAAGTCGCTGTAGTATGACCGGTGAAAGTAAGGAAAAGGTTGAGGCTGGTCGCAGTATTCTACTCAGCAAACGAGGGGTAGATGTCGGATCAAGGCACAGCAGTTTAACGCTGAATGTAAGGGAACGGTCGGAATGAAACGTGGTAATTTATCCGGTGAACAGAGGGAGATGCAGCGGCATATTGTTCGGCTCGCACTACCGAATATCGTTTCCAATATCACGGTTCCGTTATTATCGCTGGTCGATGTTGGCTTAGCGGGTCATCTTGAAAGCGGTAATGCTATCGGGGCAGTGGCAATTGCTTCGGGATCGCTCAATACGCTTTATTGGCTCTTTGGGTTCCTTCGGATGGGGACAACGGGCTACGTGGCACAATCGTTCGGGAGGAGCGATGTGCGGCGTATCAATCTATATCTCGTGCGCGGGCTCTTTATGGCTTTGGTGTTCGGTGTGCTCCTCACCTTTGCTACCCCTCTTGTTACGGCATTCGCCCATTTTATGGCGCAAAACGAACGTGGCATCGGATGCGAGGCAGAAGGATATATCCACATCGCCTTGTTAGGCGCGCCCGCTGCCCTTGCGCTCTATGTACTGAACGGATGGTTTATCGGGATGCAGAACACGCGGGCTCCCATGGCAACCGCAATATTTATCAATGTGCTGAACATAGCGATCAGCTATTCGCTCGTTACCTTTGGCGGTAGGGGAGTAGATGGTCTTGCTACTGGAACCGTTGTGGCGCAGTATGCGGGTGTATTGTTGCTGTGCGGAGTGGCTCTGATTAAATATCGTCGTCAGCTGCGATTTGCTCGTATAACGGATGCTTTTTCTACGGAGCACCTAGGGGAGTTCCTCGGCACCGGACGGGATATCTTTGTGCGTTCGTTGCTACTGAGCGCGGTAACGCTCTTTTTTACGTACGCATCAGTAGGGGAGGGGGCGCTCACAGTAGCAGCTAATACGGTGCTTTTGCAGCTCTTTTCACTGTTCTCCTATTTTACCGACGGATTTGCTTATGCGGCGGAAGCACTCACAGGTCGCTATTTTGGACAAAAGAGAGAGGACAAACTCCGCATGATGGTTAGAATGGTATTCCGCATTGCCTTTGTGGCTACTCTGGCAACCACGATGCTCTACTTCTTCCTACCTAAGCAGATTATCGGCATCTTGAGCGATAAGCCGGAAGTGATCGATACCGCGATGCGCTATGCCTATTGGGTGGCTTTGGTTCCTTTATCGGGCTTTGCCGCTTTTATTTGGGACGGCATCTTCGTGGGAGCTACTTATTCGCGCGGATTACTGTGGGGTATCGTTGCCGCATCGGCTATTTTCTTTGCGCTATACTACTCGCTACAACCGATATGGGGAAATCACGCCATTTGGTTTGCGTTTGATATGTATCTACTGACGCGTGGCGTGATGCAGTACTTCCTGTGGAAAAGGTTCCGCCGAACTATTGAAAACGTAGAATTTCGGCAGGCTTGATACGCGCCACTACCGCAGCCGGCAGGAAAAGCAATATAAGAACCAACAGCAAGGCGCCTACATTGGCAAGAAGCCAACTATCCCATGCAAAGGCGAGTGGAACGTAGGAAACGTAGTATATATCGGCATTCAATCGGAGGAAATGACCGTAATACTGCGCCAATGCTAAGCCTGCAGTGATTAAATTGCCCCAAATAATGCCGCGTACGATAACGCGAAGTGCCAATATAAGGTAGATACCGCCCACAGATGCGTTGGAAGCGCCGATGGCTTTCAGTACGCCTGTTGTACGCGTCCTTCCCAAAATGAGGATAATCAGTCCGGTTGCCATTGTAAAGGCGGCTACAATCGCCATAATCGTTATTAGCAGGGCTACGTTTCCGTCCAACATATTAATCCAACGATAGACGGAAGGCATTAGTTCTTCGCTTTTGCTTATGCCCAAACGCTGCTCACCTATGTAGGGGCTGTTGCTCAGCCTGCTCACTACATCCGAAAGCACGGAATCTTTATCGGCATTCCGTTTCGTGAACAGCTCAATACGTGATATGGTGTTTTCGTTTACGCCCAGCGTTTTTTGTAGGTAGGGTAGTGGTACGATAGCAGTTTCACCGGCAGAAAGGGGGAGATTGACAATGCCGGCAACCTTGAGCTGCTTCATTACGATATTATCTGCTTCGTAAAGGTAAAAGAGAACTTTGTCGCCCGGCTTTTTGTCTAACTTGCGTGCAGCATCCAAGGAAAGCAATGCTTCATTATTGCGCATACCCAAGGTATCAAATGGCGGAATTGATCCGGAGGCAAGTAATTCATCCGTTTCGCGAAGCTCTTGGGCAGAAGAGATTCCCAAAATGGTTACGGCTGCAAAGGCACTATCGCTTTTGAGTATTCCGGTAGTTTGTAATACAGGGCGGATATGCTTAATACCGCTTGTTTCGCTCAGCATACGAAGCATATCTTCAGATGCCTGAAGCGTGGGAACAGTACCTTCGTACGGCGATAGTACTAAGTCGCCCGTTGCCAAAGCAACTCGTTGCTTAACGGCTCGGTTAAATCCCTGAGAAACCAATAAGGTGAGCTGCACAACGGCAAGGCACAACGCAACGCCTGCAACCGTAAAGCCGATGAGGCGTTCCACCGAATGGCGTCCTGCAGAGCGATCGTGCATTAATCGTCGCGCCACAAAGAACGAAAAGCGAAACGCGCTACGGCTCATGGGGTATAAAGAGCAATACGTTCTCCACGTGATGCGTCTGTGGGAACATATCTACCGGTTGCGAACGGACAATGCGGTAGCCGCCTGCTACTAATAAAGCGGCATCTCGTGCCTGAGTGGCTGGGTTGCAACTAACATAGACAAGCTTGGCAGGATGTGCTGCAATGATGGTTTCCACAACCGAAGGATGCATACCGGCGCGGGGCGGATCAACAATAATAACATCCGGTTTCCCGTGCTCGGCAAAGAGTTCCGGAGTAAGCAAATCCTTCATATCACCGGCAAAGAAAAGCGTATTGGTTATTCCGTTTATACGGCTGTTTTCCCACGCATCTTCCACCGCCTCGGGTACATATTCAATACCGATGGCTTTACGGCACTCTCTTGCCACCCAGTTGGTTATTGTGCCGGTACCGGAGTAAAGGTCATATACGATATCTTCCTTTTGTGGCGCGGCAAACTGCTTCACTACGTTGTAGAGTTTTAGCGTCTGCCTTGTATTCGTTTGGAAGAACGATTTGGCACCTATCTTGAAGCTTAAATCGCCTAACTGCTCGTTAATGTGATCTGCTCCGCTAAAACAATATACCGGAAGGTCGTTAAACGTGTCATTTGCTTTAGTATTGACGAGCCAAAGCAACGATTTGATCTCAGGGAAACGCTTTGCTAATGCGCTGAGCAATTGTTCTCTTGCCGCTTGGTTATCCTCGGCGAAAGCCAAAAGTAGCATAATGTCACCGGCTTGGTTGCAACGGAGCATCATTGTACGCATCATCCCATCTTGCGCCCTGAGGTTAAAGTAGGGATATTGCTCCGGGTGGGGAAGAGTTAGCTCTCTAACGGCATCACGGATACGGTTGGTCGTTTCAGTAATCAGATGGCATTCCCGTATATCCAGCACTTTATCGAAACGCCCGGGAATATGGAAGCCTAAGCCACTTTGGGGCGAAGCATCGGGATGCTGTTCCATTTCCTCAAAAGTTACCCATCGTTGGTTACTGAAGGTAAATTCAACCTTATTGCGGTATCGATAGGTTTCGTCTGCACCAATGATGGGTAGTTGCTCGTCTACTGATACCCCTCCGATGCGCGTCAGAGCATCCGTAACTTGTTGCTGCTTAGCTTGTAACTGAAGCGAATAGGGAATGTGCTGCCATTTGCACCCGCCACAAGTGCCAAAATGTGGACAAACAGGCTCAATTCGTTGAGGAGATGGGGTATCAACGGATAGGATACGTCCCTCCGAAAAATGCCTTTTTCTCCGAACGATTTGTACCGTGCACACATCACCGGGTGCACCGTATGGGACAAAAAGCACTTCACCGTCCAAATGAGCTATAGATTGCCCTTCAGCGGCTATAGATTCAATTTGTACCCCACTTACTGCGGGTAGCGGTTTCTTCTCTTTGCGAGCCACAACTATGGATTACTATTATTGGTTAAGCATAGCACCTACAATGCCCTGAGCTTCCGCAGCTAAGGATTCGGCAGCTTCTTGCGACGAAGCTTCTGTATAGAAGCGCAATATCGGCTCTGTATTGCTGGTGCGTACGTGTAGCCAACTATTGGTGAAATCGAGCTTTAATCCGTCTTCCTGATTGGCTTCGCCCAGAGCGAAATGCGCCTCCAAAGCATTATAAATTTCCGGTACTCGCTCGCGATTCGGAAGCGCGATTTTCTCCTTTGCCATATAGAGATTGGGGTAGCGGGAGCGTAATTCGCTTACGGTAACACGCTCTTTTGCCAAAAAAGTTAGGAATAGGGCTATACCCACCAACGCATCCCTTCCGTAGTGAAGTGCCGGATAAATGACCCCTCCGTTCCCTTCGCCACCAATAATAGCGTTTGTTTCCTTCATTTTCTTTACTACGTTCACTTCGCCCACGGCAGCAGCGGAATAGCTTCCTCCGTGTTGCTCCGTTACGATGCGCAAAGCACGCGTAGAACTTAGGTTGGATACGGTCGCTCCGGCTCCTTTGCTGCTGAGGATGTAATCCGCTACGGCAACTAACGTATATTCCTCTCCGAAGAAGTTACCTTTTTCGTCCACAATGGCGAGGCGGTCTACATCCGGATCTACGGCAAAACCTACCGATGCGACATGCGAAGTAACACCTTCCACTAATGCATCCAGATGTTTGGGCAACGGCTCGGGATTATGCCTAAAACGTCCATCCGGAACGGCATTGATAGGGATAATCTCTTCAACGCCCAAAGCGCGCAACAGGTAAGGAACAGCTATGCCCCCCACTGAGTTCACTGAATCAAATGCAACGCGGAAATTAGCCTTGTTAATCGCTTGTATATCAACTTCTGGAAGTGCCGCTATTTGCCGCACATGCTCTTCCAACCAATCGCGTTCCTCAAAGCTACCCAAATCGTCTACTTCTGCAAAGCAAAAGTCCTCATCTGAAGCACGTTTCAGCACATCGTGCCCCTCCTTGTCGGATAGAAATTCGCCTTCGTGGTTGAGCAGCTTGAGTGCGTTCCAATTCATTGGATTATGGCTTGCTGTAATGATAATACCACCTTGCGCCCCAAGTCCCGTAACTGCCATTTCGGTAGTGGGCGTGGTGGCAAGACCTATATCCGTCACATCGCATCCACACGATAGGAGGGTGCCGCTAACCACGCGGAGCAGCGCTGCGCCCGAGAGGCGAGCATCCCGCCCAATTACGATACGTGGTCGCTTAACACCGGTACTTTCTCTAATGAAAGCAGCATAAGCCGCCGTAAATTTGACGGTGGCAATGGGCGAAAGTCCTTCATCGGAACGGCCGCCGATAGTGCCTCTGATTCCTGAAATAGAACTGATTAAAGCCATTATTGTATTTAGGGTTTACTGAATTCGTATTGTGCTTCTTGGCAATACATGGGTGTACCTGTATTGTAAGCTACCTCCGGACCAAGCAGGAAAGGTATAATCAAACGGACACGCGCCCCATCTCCTAAAAGCGACATAGGGAAAGCAAGCCCTTCGCACATAAGCGAATTAAGCGTGTAACCCGGTGCCGAAGGCAACAAACTGTAATGAAGTGCCCCCCGATTATATGATTCTATGTAAAGGAACTCCGTATTTTGATAGCTTCCGTCCGTAAGGTTATTGAACGGCGATAGCGGTTCTTTTTGAAACATATACCCGGCAAAACGCACTACCACTTTGGTTTTGTTCACTTTCGGACGTGTTTTGCCGGCATCCAGTACCTGCATATAGAGCCCATTCGGAAAGTGGTATAGTATATTCGCTTCAAACGTAGTTTCCTCTCCGCTCGCTTCTTTAACGGTAAATCCCTCTTTGGCGATAAAATCCCGAATATAGGTTTTCTCTTCCTTGAGCAATTGCGTCAACGATTTTACTTCGCGTTTTTTGCAACCTCCTCCGGAAAGAGCGAGTAGAACGATTAGGCAAAACGCCCCAAAAGATAGTTTACTTCTCATAATTGGTTAGTGATTATTGTTGTGTTGTTGTGTGAGCTTCTTCTTTAGTAATACGCGTCATTTCGTCAAGGAATAGGGAAACCGCCTCCTCCATACGTCCGGAATGGAGCTCTCCTCCGGCGGCATTCCTGTGTCCTCCGCCTCCATAGCAGGTTTTACATATTTCGTTTACCGCAAAATTACCTTTGCTACGCATCGATACCTTTATACCTTCGTCCGTAGATTCCCGAAAGAAAGCGCTGCAACGTACCCCCTCTATATCAAGCGGTTTATTGACAAAGCCCTCTGTATCGCTCGGGTGAACACCGAACTGCCGTAGTTCCTCCAAGCTGAGCGTAAAGTACGCTGCCCCAAGATCCTCCCGAATAACCATATGTTCCAAGATATATCCCTCTAAGCGAAGCCGTTCCGGCTGACGGCTGTGAAAGCTTTCGTTCACGATAAAGTCCTTTTGAGCGCCTAATCGCAATAGTTGAGCAACTACCTCATACAGATCCGGATCGCTTGAGGCGTGATTGAATAGCCCCGTATCGGTAATAATGCCCCAAAGTAACTGTGTGGCAATGGATTGACGAATGGATTCGGGCAATTGGGGTAACGTTTCTCCCATAAGAACGGCAAGCACGTGGCACGTGGCGGAAGCGCGCGGTATACTCAAAAGCATATCGAATTCTTCTGTTTTCGGCTCGGGATGGTGATCAATGCATACTATCGTTCGCGGGCGTTGTGCCAAACTGAGCCGTAAGGCATCCTCCAATGTTTTGCCGATACGGCTTAATCCGTTGAAATCCAAGCAACAGATCAGATCAGCCTCCTCAATGTTTTCCACAAGCCCTTGGGGCATAACGCCCGCTTTAACCGAACAGATCTGCTCTATTCCGTCCATTCTGCGGAGCGAACTTGGCAGCGTTCCGTCCATCGCAACCGTACATTTTGTGCCTAACGCAGTGAGGAATGCTCTCATTGCTAAGGTACTTCCTACCGAATCGCCGTCCGGACCCTTATGCCCCAATATGAGCACGTGCCGAGCGGCACTGAGTCGCTCTAAAATACGTACCCCTTCCTCGCGCCTAAAGAGCGCACCTGTGTACTCTGCTTCGTTAACTTTCATCGGGTACAAAGATACCTTTTTCATCCCAATCACTTACGCACTATACAGAGCCGGAGAGGTTCTTCGCAATAGGTATATAAGTTTTGCGCAATAGGTATATACCTTTGAGATGAAACGTATATACCTTTCATTCGATAGGTATATAACTTTCGCCTTGCCCTTGTGCGCTCATGAGTAGGGTAGTGCAGGTGCTACCGGATTCGTGTTCCGGGGAGGTGTGCTCCACCACTATATTGATACCGATCAATATGAGTACGACCGCACCCACAATCTCGGCTGCCTTGACAAAGCCCGGCCGTACCAATCCGCCCAACCATCCGCCAATAAAGCAGATAATAAGCGTGGTTACGAAGAAAATAACCGAGTGGATAACGATGGGGGCACCTGAAAGGGAGTAGCTTAGTCCTACGGCAAAGGCATCAATCCCTACAGCAAGTGCCATCATAACGATACGCTTCACGGCAGGCATCTTTGCCTCTTCGCTTCGGGGCTTGAGTTGTTTCGCCCGATTCGTATCCTTCTTCCGCCGTTTCCTATCGCCCATAACCACTTCGTATAGCATATGTAATGCCACTAACAAGAGCAATCCGAGCGCAACCCAATGGTCGTACCGGTCGAATACGGCAGCCATCGGCGCGCCCAGCAGATAACCTCCGATCAGCAGAATTACGTTCGTCAACGCAAAGAAGCTGCCCATTTGGAGCAACTTTCGAGTCCGATGCGTGCTTCTTATCTGAAGTCCCTCTACAATCGCAACCGCAAATACGTCAACGGATAGGGCTAAGGAAACCAAAATGCCCTGAATAATGATCTTTATCATAGTTAATAACGATAAGAAACGGAAACAGCCGCGTCAAAACCTCCCGGCATTCCGTCCGGTTCGGGTGCTGTTCCTATATAAGTTAAGGCGCCTTCCATGCGCCAATTACCTTTCTTTAGAGCCAATTGCACGCTCGCCACGCCGCCTTTGCCGTAGAACATTGAGCGCATACGTGTGTAACGTACGCGAGGAACGTAGAGATACGTGCGCGCAGCAAAGCTTGTGGTCGCAAAATAGCCGCCGAGTAGGCTCAGCTTTATGCTTTCGGTTGGGCGATAGCTCCCTTGCAGCGCGAGCATTAAGCCTTCCTCCTCCGCATGGACACGTTTGTATTGCCCCGTTAAGCGCATCCGCCAGCGTGTGTCGGCTTGCCATTCGCTGCCGAGAAGCACGCGTGTGACCAATTCTGTAACGTTTTGCTTGCGAAGGGTTATGCTTCCGTACACTTTGCTTCGGTTATTCCGCATGTAAGTAAGCGTGGCCGATGCGACAAATCCCTTGATTTGCTCTTCTTTTGAGCGTGCTCTCGGGCGAAGTGATCGGTAGAGATCCAAATAACTATCAAGCGTTAAATGATAGGGGAGTGCACTTCTGTAGCGAACAAACAGACCCTGTTCGTTGCCCGGTGTGCTGAAATGAGTCAGCGAATTGCCATTTAGCGAAACAAAGCCCCCTGATAGGTGTCGCGCCGATAGGAGCAAAATCCCGCTTTCACCACTGTTATAACGACAAGTAGCCGTAACTGCCGCACCGTTTCCCTCTGATACGGCGACTTCCATCCCTAAAGCGAGCCGACCGCTCTGTGCCGTCCACTTGCCATCAGCCGAGAATACGTAGCTACGAACCACATTTTCGAGGAACGGGTGGTTGCTAAAACCCGGAAGATGCGCCACGGTAGCTCCGTCCCACCGGACCAGCATCCCATTAACGCCCAGCTGTAGCGTGCCGCGTCCCCATTGCAAGCGACCGGCAAAGCAGTTTTCCGCAATACGATGCCTTCTTTCCAGCTCTTTTCCCGTTCGATGCGGCGTTTCGGGCCGTAGCGACGTAATCAGATTATCCTCTTCAATGAAGCTTCCGTCCTTACGTTGGCGCGAAAAAGCAAGGATCAGCCCGAAATCCTTCAGCCCCAATTCCATGGCGGCACCCCGAAAACGTGTGTTATAGTTATCGCTCAATACGCGGCGCAATGCCTTCTCCCGCCGCAAGTTACTGCTGTATGGAACCACGCCGTGCATAAAGCTGTGCCGCGCCACCAGTCCCAAGCCCCAACTAAGCCCGTAATCGCCGAGAATAAGTTGCTTCAGAATACCCTTTTGGGGCGTATAACTCAGAAAAGCGCCATATGAATCGAACCCTTTCGTATCGTACGCAAAGATCGGCTCATACCGATCTTTGTCCGCCAGCACACCATATTCGATGCCGGATGCACGTCCTCCCGCGCGCAATTGAATCTCGTAAGGCGCGCCTAAGTACGTATCTTTCCAAATATCGTTCCGTACCCCGAACGGCATCCCTCCGCTTAAAGTCACTTCGCCGGAGGGCTTTCGCCAGCTTGCAACCGGTATCTCCTCAAACGTAATGAGCGGAGCCACGCGCTCAATGGTTCTTTTATCCCAGTAAGGAATTAGCTTGAGTTCGGCAACGGAACGGATATTGCCGCTTTTCCGATGCCGATAGGCTACGAGCGAAGCCGCCTGCAGACTATCCACGCCAAGGCTGTCGCGAATCGCCGCAAGGGAGAGCTTGTTCACGCTGAGCCTGCCGTGTTGCCGCTCTTCGGTACGTGCGTTGACGTAACTATCCAGAAAGTCGTCAATAAGTTCCTCCTTCACGTACCCGTCTTCGATAAGTCCGATCACTTCAGAAGCTTCCGGCTCCGTACGTTTCGCTACCGAATCGCCCGAAACATAGCGAGCCGACTCCGCAATCTGCTTTGGTACGCTCCCGCCCCTTTCGGAGCTGTTCCGCGAAACATGAACCGAATCGCTCGAAACATAGCGAGCCTCCCGCGCGATCTGCCTTGGTGCGCCCCCACTCCTTGCGGAACTGAACCGCGAAACATGAATCGAATCGACCGAAACATAGCGAGCCGCCCCCACGATCTGCCTTGGTACGCTCCCGCTCCTTGCGGAACTGAACCGCGAAACATGAACCGAATCGCCCGAAACATAGCGAGCCGCCCTCACGATCTGCCTTGGTACGCCACCGCCCCTTGCGGAGCCGCTCAACGGAAGTACCGTGCCTAATGCAAACAAGAGGCAGAGGCTCAGATGCCGAGCTGTATGTTTCATAATGTCGTCCGACAGTTCCCTTATCGTTTTCCTGCAACAAAGGTAGTCAATAGCCTACAATGCCGACCACGCCTTTCGTACTTTACGGTCTGTTTCGGGGAACTTTTTGCTGCGGAACATCCTTGGATCGTCCCATCTGCTACCGATCCCTTCGCTCCTCCTACCCCAAAGTCCTACAAATTATACGTAGCTTTCCACCGGCTTGTACGAAGAAGCTCAACTGTTTCTACGATGAAGCTCGACTATTTCTACGATGAAGCTCGACTGTTTCTACGAAGAAGCTCAACTGTTTCTACGTAGATGTTCAACAAATTGTTTAAAGGATTTGTACAAATCCTTTAAAGTACGCGTATAAATCCCTTAAGCAGTTTATATAAATCCTTTAAATGATTTATCGAGAAGGTACGCAGGAATGGTTGAGAAAGTAAGAAGGAATGATTGAGGATGTGCGGAGGAA
>QWCE01000107.1_pt1 | contig 148863 bp, 153 predicted proteins | sample 1972531 | NCBI WGS metagenome assembly QWCE01 (sample SAMN09866716, study PRJNA288562) | Human gut metagenome isolate term4_stool, whole genome shotgun sequencing... | reverse complement strand
CCTTCTGGACTTCCGTGATATCCGCTTGTTATTTTGTATGCAAATCTTGGTATCCATACAAACATACTTCCTAAATCTTCTTCTGCAACTTCTGTTCCTGCAGCTGTACTTTCTTTATATGTCCCATCACATAACATTACATTTGCCCATTGGTTCTTACTTTCATTGTAATTGTACCATTCGGGATCATTTTTTGTGCAAATTACCCATTTTGCTTTTGATGTATCCCATTTTACTGGTATCATTCCTTTTGTTAATGCTGGTTTATTTGCTCCACTTGTTGTGTCATATACTGATTCTCCTCCATTTTCTATTAGTGATTCTAAATCAGCTAATTGTGCTTGCTCATCTCTTTGAGCTTTTTCTGTTTTTTCTTTGGCTTCTGCTGCTCTATTTAATATTCCATTTTGACCCGTTAGCATACTTATACTAATGCCGTGCCAAAATTAACAAAACAATTATCGTCACAACCAAAGCTATAAGCGTAATTCCACCTTTATTCTTAAACTCCATCTTTTTTCCTCCGTCATTTAATTTATTCATTTTTCAAATTATTATGCACCTAAAACAGATATCACATCCTGTAGTTTTATTTAATCATATTTTGCACGCATTTTCAATTCCTTTTTGCAATGTTATTCATTTGTTAATGTAATGTAATTTTTCTGTAACACTCGTAGTTTAACTACATATATGGCTATTTTGTCGTTTTATGTCGAACGTTTTTTCTTGACATTGTTGGCTTTCCGCCATATAATTTATAGAGATTTTTTCAAACTCGTTTAAATCTAAAAATCAACCTAACAAAAAGGAGTGTTCAAAATAACAAAAATATTCAACAACTTTTTCACAATTCTACTATTTCTAACAATTTTAATCTCAATATTTTTTGCACCAAGTGCATCAAACTCAGCAAAAAATATACAAAATAGTAATTTACAATGGCCCGCTCCAGGCATAACAAAAATAAATTCATACTTTGGCAAAAGAAAAGCCCCTACGCGGTGGTGCATCTACATTCCACAAAGGAATTGATATAGGTGCACCAGAAGGCTTTGATTTTATTGCTGTAACTAATGGAACAATTTCATTTGTTGGTTTTTTAGGCGGAGGAGGTTTCACCATAACACTAACAGATTCTAATAAATCTAATGGAGAAATAAAATATTCTTATTGCCATTCTAATCCTAACTTCATCGTTAAAGTTGGTGATTATGTAACAAAAGGTCAAATTTTAGGAAAAGTTGGTCCTAAATATGTAGATGGAGTGATTGGAAATAAATATAAAGATAGTATCCGGAAAATACACAAATGGAGCCACAACTGGGCCCCATTTACACTTTGGTATGAGAATCAACAATGAATATGTTAATCCTCTAGATTATTTTAATATTTAATTTTGTTTAAATCTCGCAGAAATATTTTCAATTTTATTTATAGATTCAGCATTATTTCCCTTTGTAAAATATATTTCCCCATTATAATTTACACCTTTTGGATAATATATTTGATGTGAAACTTCATTTATTATGTACAAATCTTGATAGACTTGAAATGTACTGGAATTATTCCATTTCATAAAATCTTTTCCATAATTTAAAGTAAGATTTTCTAATTTTGACAAGTCTAAAACATAATAATTCCCATCATCATTTGGATTAATTAAGCTTTCATCTTCTCCATTTGATATGCATAAAAGCTTTAATGCATTACTACTATTCAAATAAGTATTTTCAAGTACAGGCAGACTATCATTTTTTAAATAATAGTCTGAAACCTTTGTACTTATTGATTCTAAATCACTATATAAGTTATTAACGTTTTTTATTGCTAATTGACCTTTTGAATTTGTTATAGTAATTCCTGTTATTATTAATAATACTGTTATTGTTATAGTCAATATTAATAATGTAACACCCTTATTATTTTTTAATTTCATTTTTCACTTATCTCCGCATATTTTTTTAATTTTTCATATACTAAATAGTTAATACTTCCAGCTGAGAATTTTCCATCTTTATCTTTCTTTCCTGCTGGCACTCCTGTTAAAATTTCAATTCCTTCATCGATTGTAGATATTGCATAAATTGTAAATAATCCATTTCTTACACTATCTATTACTTCATCTGAAAGTTGTAAATTTTTAACATTTTGAATTGGTATCATAACACCGTGTGAGCCATCTAATCCTCTCATTTTACAGATTTGATAAAATCCTTCAATCTTCTCATTTACTCCACCAATTGGTTGAATTTCACCTTTTTGGTTTACAGAACCAGTAACTGCAATTGATTGACTTATTGGAACTCCAGATAAACTTGAAAGTAATCCATAAAGCTCGGTACTTGATGCACTATCACCATCAACTCCATTATATAGTTGTTCAAAACATATACTTGCAGTTAGGCTTAGTGGAATATCTTGAGCGAATCTTTCTCCCAAAAATCCATTTAAGATTAATACACCTTTTGAGTGTGTAGAACCTGACATTTCAACTTCTCTTTCAATATCAACTATTCCGTTTTTACCTGTATATGTGTTTACAGTAATTTTTGCTGGCTTTCCAAACATAGCATTTCCAATTGTCATAACTGTTAAACCATTTAGTTCTCCAACTTTTGAGCCTGATGTTGATATTAAAAGCGAATTATCTTTTATCATATCTGTATACATTGAGTCATATTTTTTAACTCTTTCTTTTTGTTCTTTTAACGCTTTTTCTATAAAATTAGTTGTAATTATTTTTGATTTTGACATTTTTGCCCAAGTTGAAGCTTCTCCAATTACCTCAAAAATATCATTAAATAAAGTTGATATTTTAGTTTGATCACCTGCTAGTCTTGATGCATATTCTACTACTTTTGCCATTGCATATTTATCTAGTTGTAAAAGTTCAGCTTGGATACAGTAATCGTGAATTATTCTAGCTAATCTATTTACATTTTCTGCATTAAATTCCGCACTATCTTCCCATTCAACTTTGATTTTGAACAAGTTTTTAAAATCTGAATCCATTGCAAGAAGTGCTTGGTAAATTTGGCAATCTCCTATTAATATAACTTTTAAATCTAATGGTATTGGCTCTGGCTTTAATGAAACCATAACCATAGAAGAACGTTGTTCAACAGCATTTTCTATTGCAATTTCCTTAACTCTTAATGCCTTTTTCAAAGTATCATAACTTATTCCATTTGCTAATAAATCTCTTGCTTGGAAAATTATATATCCTCCATTTGCTTTATGAAGCAATCCTGCTTGAAGCATTGTAAAATCTGTTTTTAAAGCCCCGTAATAATTTTCATACTCCAATTTTCCAAACATATTTTGATATGAATAGTTAGAATCCATAATTACAGGCGCACCTTCTAACTCGCTATTGTCAACAAATAAATTAACCCTATAATTTAGGCAAGGATCTTGTACTTGACCTAATTGTGAACCTTGTTGAGGTGTCTGATTTTTAGCATCATTTGTATCTTCTGCAAGAAATACTGGTACATTTTTTAGTACATCTTTTTTTACATTTGTTAAAAATTGATTTATTTTCTTATTTCTCTTATATTTTGCTTTTAACATATTTATGTGAACATTTACAGTAAGTAAAGCTACATTTGATTGCCATTCATCTATTTTTTTATCAGAAACTCTTTCAATTTGCTTAATTCTACCTATTACATCCATTATCATTTCTTGAACTACAGTAGATTTTTCCTCAAATTGACCTTTTATTTCATCATCTAATTTATCAAATTCTTCTTCTTTTAAAGCTTTTCCATCAAGAATAGGCATCATATAAATACCGTTTTGAGCAGATTTAACTTGAAAACTGTATTGTAAAGCATCATTAGCTAGCTTTTCCATTAATTTTTCACGTTTTTCCTCATATTCTTGTTTTATTAAAGCTTTTTCCTTTTCAAAATCGTCATTATTAAATGTATTTTTTATATCTTTCTTAATCTCTTTTATAAAGCTTTCCATATCTTCTTTAAATTCTTTTCCATGTCCAGCTTGAAGAGATACTGCAATAGGCTCATTTGGATTGTTAAAATTATATATATAACACCAATCTTGTGGAACTTTTTTCTTTTTTGCAATTTTTCTTAAATAGTTTTTTGTATACATTGTTTTTCCCACACCACTTGGACCTTCTATATAAATGTTATATCCTTTTATATTTACACTTATTCCAAATTCTAGTGCTTTTATTCCTCTATCTTGTCCAATTCCTGTTGTTATTGACTCTAAATTGTCTGTTGTATCAAACTTAAATACATTTGGGTCACATGTCATTTTTAGTTGTTTATAATTTAATTCATTTTTATTTTTCATTGGTTTCCTCCATATTTTTTTATATTTTGTATTATATACAAAAATCTTTTTTTTATCAATAGTTTTTTTGAATTGTAAACAGTTCTTTTTTTCTGATTGGGGACGGTTCTTTTTCGGAAAAAGAACCGTCCCCAATCAGAAAAATTATACATTATAAAATATAATTGCTCCTATTATTGCAAATATAAATCCTAGTATCTTTAATCCTGATGTTGCCTCATTTTGATCTCCGAAACTAAACCAGTTCGTGCTTAATATTCTTGCATCATATATAAATATTACTCCCACTAATATTAGAATTAGTGATATTATTTTTAGTATCATTTTTTTCTCCTTTTTGTCCCATTGGGACCGGTTCTTTTTGGGACATTTTGTTTTCTTTTATAATATACTACTTAATTTTGTCGTTGTAAAGGATTTTTTTGAAATGGGGACGGTTCTTTTTTGAAAAAGGAACCGTCCCCATTTTGAAAAGCGGGTATCAAAAATTGATACCCGCTTTAGTGGAGAATTCGCTTTAGTTGTTAAGCAAATATTCCATGACATTCTCAACTACCTGTCCTCTAAGTAATTCCTCAGGAACTGTTGAAGAGTCACATAACTCTTCCCAGAGCTGTTCGAGTGATCTTTCTGGAGATCTCTCGATAATGTTTCTCTTATGCTGAAGCCCTTTTGTTTTCTTGCACAGCCCCTGCATTCTCTTCATAATCTTTCCTGCAGTCTGTTCCAAAGATTCTTCTTTTTTCTTTCTTCTCTGTTCATACTGCCGAAGAGCCATCTGAGTTAAAAACAACTCCTGATACTTACTAAGTCCAAAGCTGGAAACTTTTGTCATAATAGATGCTACCATAATCTGTTCTTTCTCGTTCATTGTGTAATTTCTTCTCCTTTTCTGATAAAAAGTATTTACTTGTTGCTATCCTAATATTATAACACAATTCACAAAATTTGGCAAATCTTTCATCAAAAAACCTTTATATTTTGCAAAAAGTCATAATTTATATTTTCGTGTGCGTTTTCCAACTTTTTCCAAATCAAATTTCAATTCTACCATCAACTCTATTCTCAATTAAATGTTTCAATCTACTATTTTCTTCCTTCTCCAATCCCGCATCATCATTCATAATTTTAGAGCTCAAATCCTGAACTGTTTTCAAAACATCAATATCCTCAAAAAGATTAGCAATTTTCATTTCAGGAATTCCGTGTTGAGCTGTGCCAAAGAAATCTCCTGAACCGCGAAGTTCTAAATCTTTCTCAGATATAACAAAACCATCATTTGTCTGGCACATAATTTTCATTCTTTCTTGAACTACTTTTCCTTTTCCCTCGAATTTTAAAATACAATAAGATTTATATTCGCCACGACCAACTCTTCCTCTAAGCTGATGAAGCTGGGCAAGTCCAAATCTTTCGCTATTTTCTATTACCATAATATTGGCATTCGGAACATCAACACCGACTTCTATAACAGTTGTTGAAATTAAAATATCAATTTCTCCATTTTTAAATCTTAGCATTATGTCATCTTTTTCTTTTGGTTTCATTTTTCCATGCAAAAATTCTACTCTATATTTGCTAAACGTTTCATTTTGCAATTTTTCGGCAAGCTCAGTTACAGATTTTAAATCCATTTCTTCATTTTCCTCAACTAATGGACAAACTATGTAACATTGCCTCCCTTCATTTAATTGTTTTTCTATAAAATGATTTACTCTTTCCTCAAAGCTTTTTCCAACAGCAAATGTATCGATTTTCTTTCTGTTTGGTGGCAATTCGTTTATTATTGAAATATCCAAATCGCCATACAAAATTAGAGCAAGTGTTCTTGGAATTGGGGTTGCAGACATTACAATTACATCTGGATTATTTCCTTTAGCAACAATTTTTGCCCTTTGCTTTACACCAAAACGATGTTGTTCATCTGTCACAACTAGTCCCAAATTTTTAAAACTTACATCTTCTTCCAACATTGCGTGTGTTCCTATTAAAATGTCAATATCACCATTTGCTAGCTTTTCCTTTATTATTTGCTTATTTTTCTTAGTTATACTTGATACTAAAAGCTCACATCTAATGCCAAATTGATTCAATGTTTTCTGAAAATTCTCAATATGTTGAGTAGCTAGTATTGCAGTCGGAGCCAATATTGCTGCCTGATACCCTGATTTTACCGCTTTATATGCCGCAATAATGCTCACAATTGTTTTACCAGATCCAACATCACCTTGAAGCAATCTGTTCATTGGTTTGTCACTTTCCATATCATTACTTATTTCTTTTAAGACCCTAATTTGAGCATTTGTAAGTTTAAATGGTAATGTGTTTATTACCTCCATCATTTTTACCTTTTTATCAAAAGCAATTCCCTTTTCATCTGTTTTATAACTCTGTTTAATATGTGAAAGTGCTAATTGAAAACTTAATAATTCCTCGAAAACCAGTCTGTACCTTGCCCTAACAAAATCATTTTTGTTTTCTGGAAAATGTATTTTTCTTATCGCATTGTTCAATCCCATCAAATTATATTCTTTTAAAATATAGTCTGGAATTGTTTCCTGCAAATTTCCACAAGCCTCATCAACACCATTTTCTATGATTTTTCTTATTGTATTTTGACTAATTCCATAAGTTAATGGATATATCGGGATTATTTTTCCTGTATTTTTATTCACACCTGATTCATCAAAAATAGGCGATTTCATCTCATATCTGCCTAATTTTATATCTACTTTTCCATAAAAATTATATGTGTGTCCAAGCTTAAAGACACTTTTTAAATAACTTTGATTGTACCACACAACAGTACAAGGATTTTCCCCATCTCTTATAACTAATCTATAAATTTTTAATTTTCCCGCAAAAGTTTCAGATACTTTTGTTATTGCTGTTCCTTTTATTAGTGCTTCTTCTCCATCTTTACAATCTGATAATTTTTTTGCAATTCCTCTATCCTCATAATTTCTTGGGAAATATGTTATTAAATCTTGAAGTGTATGTATATTTAGCTTATTTAACAATTTTACTCTTGATGGTCCTACATTTTTTACATATTGTACTGACTTTTGTAAATCTATCATTTTTTCTCCTTTTTTCTGATTTTGGGACAGATTTTGAAATGGGGACGGTTCTTTTTTGAAAAAGGAACCGTCCCCATTTCAAAATCTCCTACCCAATTAGGAATTTCTCATATTTTTAACAATTTAAAATCCAATGCATCTGCACTTACTAACTTAAAATCAATTCCATAGATATCTCCCTCTATTGCATCTTCTATTGACTTTCCATGTAAATGTGCATAATAACATTTTTTTATATTATATTTTCTAAGAACTCTCATAAATTCATTATCAATATTTTGTTTTACAACAGGTGGATAATGCATAAAAACAATTATTTCTTTTTCGCTATTTAAACTCAAAGCACTTTTTATAGAAAGCTCTAACCTTAAGGCTTCTCTATCAATTAGCTTTTTTTCTTGCTCTGTTCTTTCATTTGTTAAGCTCCATCCTCTTGTCCCACAAATAATTTTGTTTTCAACTTCTATACTATTATTTTGTATAAAATCTATATTTTGGAAATTGTGTTCATTTAAAAATTTCTTCATATTGGTTACTGTTGTCCACCAATACTCGTGATTTCCTTTAAGCATTATTTTCTTTCCTGGCAAACTATTTAGGTATTCAAAATCTTTTAATGTATCTTTTAAATACATTGCCCACGAAAAGTCTCCTGGATGAATTACTGTATCATCCGGTTTTACTTTAGATAACCAGTCATTTTTTATTTTTTCTTCGTGGTTATTCCAATTTTCTCCAAATATATTCATAGGCTTTGGATTTTCAAATGATAGATGTAAATCTCCTATTGTGTATATCGCCATAATTCATCCCTCCTTTTTTTGTATTGGGGACGGTTCCTCTTGCGAAATGTCCCAAAAAGAACCGGTCCCGATGGGACATTTTTTGCAAAAGGAACCGTCCCCAATAAGAAAAGAACTGTCCCAAATGCTAAAAATTATAATTTCAAATTAGGTACTGCATTCAAATCCAATTCATCTCTTTTTCCATTAATAAAATTATAATACCCCGCCGAACCAATCATTGCAGCATTATCAGTACATAGTTTTAAGTCTGGCATATATACTTTTAAATCATCATTTTGTAATTTTAAAATTTCACTTCTTATATAAGAATTAGCCGATACCCCACCTGCTATTGCTAAACTTTTTATTCCAGTTTGTTCTATTGCTTTTTGTACATTTTCTATTAAAACCTCTGTTACTGTTTTCTCAAAACTTGCACATAAATCTGCTTTATTTATATCTTTAGTATTATGATTTATATTTATTACTGCTGTCTTTATTCCACTAAAACTAAAGTCTAATGAATTCTCAAAATGTGTTTTTGGAAGCTTTATATTAGGAGTTCCCGTTTTTGCAAGTTTGTCAACTTTAGGCCCTCCTGGGTAATCTAGTCCTACCACTCTTGCAACTTTGTCAAATGCTTCTCCTATAGCATCATCTCTTGTTTTTCCAAGGACTTCGAATTCTGTATAATCTCTTACATAAACTATTTGTGTGTTTCCTCCTGATACTAGTAAACATAAAAACGGTGGTTTTAGTTCCTTATATGTTAAATAATTTGCTGCAATATGCCCCTGTATATGATTTACCCCAACTAATGGTTTATTTATTGCAAATGATAAAGCTTTTGCATAAGATACTCCAACTAATAATGCTCCAACTAGACCTGGACCATATGTTGGTGTTATTGCATCTATATCTTTAAATTCTACATTTGCTTCTTTTAATGCTAGTTTTGTTACTCTTGATATTGCTTCTATGTGATTTCTAGATGCTATCTCTGGCACGACTCCTCCATATTTTTCGTGTATTGGGATTTGTGTGTCTATTATATTTGATAGTATTTCTCTTCCATTTTTTATAACTGCTACTGATGTTTCATCACAACTTGATTCTATTCCTAGTGTTAGTACGTCTTTCATTTTTTCACTTCCCTTGCTTTTCTGTTATATTTTACTAGATATTAAAAAAAATAGCAATGGTTTATTGCTATTTTTTTGGATTGGGGACGGTTCTTTTTAGTAAATTTTTTATTTTAATTTCTTTTTATAAACTATTAATACATCGATACTCTAAATCCAATATCATAACTTTTATCTATTAGTAAAGCTGCATAATGGCTGTTTGCAGAATTAACCTCTCCACTATAAATCAAACTTCCTCCATTACAAACACAAGGATTTTCATCATTAGCAGCTTTACCTAAGGTCCATTCCCATACATTTCCTGCAATATCATATATATTTGCAATCGAAAAACTATCATCTGCACCAGTTGTTAATAATATATCTTCATTTTTATCTTTTTTATATGGAGCATTTATAAACTCTACACCATAATTTTTCGAATATTTTACAGATTGATTTGTTATATTCCAATAATTATTATTATAATTTCCTATTGATGTACTATTTTGAGTTAATTTATCCACTGTAATATTATTTTTTCCTTTCATATATTTCAATACTAAATTCCACTGAATTTCAAACATCAAACTACTTGTGTAACTTCCAGATTCAACACTTTCTGCTAATACCTTTGCCTGCGTTCTTGTTACATATGTATAAGGATACATATTCGCTTTTGTTACCGGATTTACTGTTGCAGGTCCACCTGCTGTTCGATTTGTTTCTATTCCTGCTTCGTATCTCCCTACCCAGAATCCTCCATTCTGGTATACACTTTTTAACATCTTATATTTTGCATTATTATATTCGCTTTCGTTCTTGAACCATCCACTCTCACTATCATTATAAAACTTATCATTATAGCTTATTCTTTTTTCATACATCGATGTATAAGTATATAAATCATTTTCTATTTTTTCATATTCCTCATCCGAAAACTCTGTTATCTCTAGCCCAGCTGTTTTATAAACTTCATCTGTTTTAGGCACTTCAACCCAAACATACTCATTACCATATCCATCAGTTATAACTAAACCCTCATCAATAGAATCTTCTTCATCAATTTTGGTTGGAGCAAATCCTTCTGGAAGTGTAACACCTTTATAAGTAGTTTTCTCTGTATTCATTAATGCTTCTGCCTGTGCTAACTTTCTTTTTTCATCTTCATTTGAAGTTTCCGTTTTATCCTTTGCCTCAGCAGCTCTATTTAAAATTCCATTTTGACCTGTTAACATCGATATACTCACACCCGCTAAAATTAAAAGCACAATTATTGTTACTACAAGTGCTATAAGTGTAATTCCATTACTATTTTTCCTTAGCATATTTATTCTCCTTTACTATTTCTACGCAGCATAAAACTTATACTACATCCTGTAATTAAAATATAGCACATTTTGTACTCACTTTCAATTGCATTTCAGTATTGTAATGTAAATGATATGTTATTGTAATATTTATGTAATATATGTTTTATATAAAAAATAGCCCTTCCGATAAATCAATTTATCAAAAAGGCTATCTTATTTAAATTAAAAGCTAATTTCCCATAATATTATACCCATTATCAGCAAAAATAATTTGTCCTGTAATAGAATCACTCATTTGACTTAATAAAAATGAAACAACATTACCAACTTGATATGTAGTAACATTTTTATGCAATGGAGCTTTTTCCTCAACTACCTTCAAAATACTTCCAAAATCCTTAATTCCTTTAGCAGATAAAGTTTTAATAGGCCCTGCTGAAACTCCATTTACTCTAATTTCATCTTTTCCAAGATTATCTGCCAAATACCTAATGCTTGCCTCTAAAGCTGCCTTAGCTACTCCCATCACATTATATCCTTCTAATACTTTGCTAGAACCATAATATGTAAGTGCAACTAAACTAGCATTATCATTTAACATTTCCAATTCTTTAGCAATTTTTGCAGCTAGCACAAATGAATAACTGCTAACATCAATTGCGTGCTCATATCCTGCTTTGCTTGTTTCTATAAAATCATTATGTAAATCTTCTGTAAAAGCATTTGCTATGCAATGAACAATACCATCAATTTTTCCATTTTCTTCCTTTATTTTTGTAAATGTTTCTTTAACAAGCTCATCAACAGACGCATCTTTTAATACATACGCTTTGCTTCCATTAAAATCAGATATAAGTTCTTCTATTTTATTTTTGTTATCAACATTTGTGTATGTAAAAATAAGTTCTGCTCCATTTTCATAAGCTGATTTTGCTATTCCATAAGCTATGCTCCATTTATTTCTTATTCCCATTATTAATATTTTCTTTTTTTCAAGTATCATTATTTTCATCCTTTCTATTTTTCTGATTGGGAACAGTTCTTTTTACAAAAAATGCGCCAAAAAGACCCGGTCCCAATGGGTCATTAAAACTTTTTATATTCTCCCATATTTCTAAATTTCCTATACCTATTCTCAACTATATCGTCTTTAGACAATTTTTTCAATTCATCTACTGTTTCTACAATTTCATTCTTCAAATTTTGTGTTAAAATATCAAAATTATCTTTAGGCTCATCTATAATTTTATCAATAACCTTTAAATCATACAAGTCTTTAGCTGTAAGTTTCATTTTTTCTGCTGCTTCTTCTGCTTTTGAGGCATCTTTCCACAAAATACTTGCATATCCTTCTGGTGATAAAATTGAATAAATTGCATTTTCTAGCATAAATACATTATTTGCAACTCCAATTGCTAAGGCTCCTCCACTAGATCCTTCACCAATAACAATTGAAATAATTGGAACCTTTAGACATGCCATTTTCAACATAGAACTTGCAATAGCCTCTCCTTGGCCTCTTTCCTCTGCCCCAATTCCTGGATATGCTCCTTTTGTATCAATAAAAGTTATAACAGGTCTATTAAATTTCTCGGCTTGCTCCATAAATCTTATTGCTTTTCTATAACTTTCTGGATTTGGCATTCCAAAATTTCTTTCTATATTTTCCTTTGTATTCCTACCTTTTTGCTCTGCAATTACTGTATAATTTTGTGTTCCAATTCTGGCTAATCCACATACCATTGCTTTATCATCTCTGTAATTTCTATCTCCGTGCAATTCTATAAATTCATCAAATATTTTTTCTATATAATCTAGTGATGTTTTTCTATTACTTGCTCTTGCTATTTGTACTTTTTGCCATGCTGTTTGCATTTTTTCAACTCCTTTTTTCGTAATTTTGAAATGGGGACGGTTCTTTTTTGAAAAAGGAACCGTCCCCATTTCAAAATCACCCATTCAACTCTATCAATCTTCCTAAAACGTGTTTCAAATCTTTTCTCTCTACAATCTTATCAATAAAACCATGTTCCAGCAAAAATTCTGCTGTTTGAAATCCATCTGGCAAACTTTCTCCAATAGTTTGCTCTATAACTCTTTGTCCTGCAAATCCTATCATTGCACCAGGTTCACTTAAAACAATATCTGCTATACTTGCAAATGATGCCGTAACTCCTCCATAGGTTGGGTCTGTTAAAACAGAAATATAAAGTCCACCAGCTTCATTTAATTTTGATATTGCAGATGTGGTCTTTGCCATTTGCATAAGTGACATTATCCCTTCTTGCATCCTCGCTCCGCCAGATACTGTAAATATTATAATTGGATATTTTAATTCAATTGCTTTCTCAATTGCATAGGTTATCTTTTCACCAACAACAGTTCCCATACTTCCCATAAGGAATCCACTGTCCATTATACATATAACAACATCTTTTCCTTCAATTTTTCCGAGTTCCACAGCTTACTGCTTCTTCTAGGTCTGTTTTTTGCCTTAATCTTTCTAATTTTGATGGATAATCTTCTAATCCCAATGGATTTACATTATCTATATTTAGATCAAATCTTTTATATGTACCTTCATCTATTATATTTTCTAGTCTCCTATTTATATGCATTCTAAAATATGCACCACATATTGGACATATATTTAGATTGTTTCTTACATCTTCCTTATATAAAATTTCTTTGCATTTGGTACATTTTACCCATTTTCCTACTTGAATATCTACTCTATTTACATTTCTCTTTGCTGTAGGTTCTCTTTTTTTGATTTTATCAACTAGCATCTTTTCTCCTTTCTGTGATATGGGACCATTGGGGTCGGTTCTTTTTGGTCCCCTTTTTATCAAAATTTGGGCACAAAAAGAACCGGTCCCAATGTGCCAAAATGAATTTATTTCAAAATTTCTTTTTCAATAAATGAAGTATCATATTTTCCTCTAAGGAAATTAGAATTTCTAATAATTGTAAATAAAAAATCAATATTAGTATCTACTCCCTCAATTACTGTTTCCTCTAACGCTCTTTTCATTTTACTTATTGCTTCATTTCTAGTTTTACCATGAGCAATTATTTTAGCAATCATAGAGTCATAGTTTGGCGGGATTGTATATCCTTCATATACAAATGTATCAACTCTAATTCCATTTCCACCTGGCAATATTAATCCTGTAATTTTTCCTGGGCTAGGTCTGAAATTTTTTGATGGATTTTCCGCATTTATTCTGCACTCTATTACGTGTCCTCGAAATTCTACATCTTTTTGCTTAATTTTAAGTTTCTCACCTGCTGCAATTCTAATTTGCTCTTTTACTATATCAATTCCTGTTCTCTCTTCTGTAATTCCGTGTTCTACCTGAATTCTAGTATTCATTTCCATAAAATAGAAATTTTTGTTTTTATCAACTAAAAATTCAATAGTACCACAACTTGTATAACCAACTTTTTTTGCTGCCTTTATAGCTGCATCTCCCATTTTTTCTCTTAATTTATCATCAATTACAGTAGGACCGAGTTTCCTCAATTACCTTTTGATTTCTTCTTTGAACAGTACAATCCCTTTCACCTAGGTGGATTACATTTCCGTGTTCATCTGCTAAAATTTGAATTTCAATATGTCTCGGATTTTGAATAAATTTTTCCATATAAATTTCATCGTCCTTGAAAGAAATCATTGCTTCTTGTTTTACAATATTGTAACTATTTTCCAATTCACTTTCTTCATTTACAACACGTATTCCTTTTCCTCCGCCACCTGCAGCGGCTTTAAGCATTATAGGATAACCTATTTCTTTTGCTGTTTTTTTCGCATCATTTATACTTTTGATGCTTCCTTTTGAGCCTGGAACCACAGGTACTCCTGCCTTTTCCATCAATTCTTTTGCATTCGATTTGTTTCCCATAAGCTTTATAATTTCAAATGAAGGTCCTATAAATTTGATGTTTGATTCCTCACATATTTTTGCAAACTGGCTATTCTCAGAAAGAAATCCAAAACCTGGGTGTATACTATCTGCTCCTGTTATGTATGCGGCTTCTATTATATTTTTATAATTTAAGTAGCTTTTATTAGAGTTTGCTGGGCCTATACATATTGCTTCATCTGCTAATCGTGTATGAAGGCTATCTTTATCAGCTTCTGAGTAAACCGCTACTGTTTTTATATTCATTTCTTTACATGCTCTTATTATTCTTACAGCTATTTCGCCTCTATTGGCTATTAATATTTTGTTCATATTTGGTACTATTCCTTTCTTTACAATATATTGTTTTTTATATCTATTTTTGTAAAGTTTTACATCTTCTCTAAAATGTGGTATAATGATTTTATCAACTTAAAGGAGGTAACATTATGTTAGAAATTGTAAACACTTTTAAAATTGCAACTGAAGAAGAAAAGGAAAACTTTAAAAATCGGGCTTCCGATGCTTTAAAAGTTGCAGACACTCCGAATGCTTTTCTCGGATGGCTTTGCCTTACTCTGAAAATGGAAAAATTTTCAGATATGGATGCAGCAGAAATATGTGTCTCTATGGGACCGGAATTTTTCGAGTTTTTTTCATCTTATTACAGTTTGAAAAATGAACAAGATAACTCCCCAAAGACAGTATAAAAACAATTTCTACCACTCAAGCGTATTTTAAACTTGAGTGGTCTTTTCTATACAACCGCAAATGTAAGTTCTCCTCTAGCTACAATCTTTTCTCCACAAGTAGCAACTGCTTCTCCAATGCCTATTGGACCTTTTCTTTTAATAATTTTAACTTCCAATTTCAATTTATCTCCTGGTACAACTTGTTTTTTAAATTTCATTTTATCAATCCCACCAAACAAAGCATTTTTTCCTTTATTTTCTTCTAAACTTAAAATAGCAACTGCTCCTGTTTGAGCTAAACTTTCAACAATTAAAACCCCAGGCATTATTGGATTTCCTGGGAAATGTCCCTTAAAGTACCACTCATTTTCATTTACATATTTATAAGCAACACAGCTCTCTCCTGGTACAAAGCTCTCCACTTCGTCTACCATTAAAAATGGTTCCCTTTGTGGGATTATATTTTTTATTTCTTCTTTATTTAACATTTTTTCTCCTTTCATTTTTCTGATTTGGGACGGTTCTTTTTCCGAAAAGGAACCGTCCCAAATCAGAAATCACGAAATCCTAAACAACGGTTTTCCATACTCAACACATTCGGCATCTTTAACTAAAATTTCTTCTATAATACCATCATATTCTGATTCAATTTCATTCATCAATTTCATTGCTTCTATTATGCAAAGTACGTCTCCTTTTTTTACATTTTGACCTACTTTAACATAAGGCTCCGCATTTGGCGATGGCTTTAAGTAAAATGTTCCTACCATTGGTGATGTCATAATTTTTCCTTTTTTGGATTCGTTCTCACTTATTATTTCTTTTGTCTGTACATAATCTTTTTCATCATCTAATTTTCTTTGGCTATTTGGCATTTCTATATTTTCTACAATTTTTACTTTTTCCTCATTTTTACTCATATCAATTTTAGTACCATCAGGAAAATCTAATTTAAGATTATTTAATTTTGAATTACCAAAATCATTTATTAATTCTATTATTTTCTCGTATTCCATAAAATTTGCTCCTTATTTCACATATTTTTTTAAAATTACACTTGCATTATGTCCACCAAAGCCAAGTGAATTTGACATTACAATATTTAGGTTTGCTTTTCTAAGTTCATTTGGTACAATATCTAAATCACATTCTTCGTCTTTAACTTGATAATTTATAGTTGGTGGAACTATTCCAAAATTGATGGCTTGAGTACACACAATAGCTTCCACACCTCCTGCTGCACCAAGCATATGACCCATATTGGATTTTGTTGAGCTTACCATAACATTTTTGCTTGCTACTTCGCCTAAAGATGTTTTTATTGCCATTGTTTCTAAACTGTCATTTAGATGTGTTGATGTTCCATGAGCATTTATATAATCTATTTCTTCTGGTTTTATTTTTGCGTCTTCTATTGCTCTTTTCATTGCTCTTGCTCCACCTTCTCCATTTGGTGCAGGTGATGTTATGTGATATGCGTCTGATGTTGCACCATAACCAATTACCTCGGCATATATTTTTGCTCCTCTTTTCACAGCGTGCTCTAATTCTTCTAATACAAGAACTCCAGCTCCTTCGCCCATAACAAATCCGCTTCTTTCTTTATCAAATGGAATGCTTGCTCTATTTGGATCTGTGGCAAAAGATAAAGCTTTCATATTTTCAAATCCAGCAATTCCTATTTCACAAATTGAACTTTCAGTTCCTCCAGCTAAAATCACATCTTCGGCTCCATATTTTATGGTCCTATATGCCTCTCCAATTGCGTGAGTTGATGAACTACAAGCTGAAACTGTTGATATTGATTCTCCTTTTAAGCCTAATTCTATTGCAACATTTCCTGCTGGCATATTACAAATTGACATTGGTATAAACATTGGTGATATTCTGCTATGGCCTTTTGTAACAAATGCTTCACATTGATTTTGAATAGTTTTTAGCCCTCCAATTCCAGAGCCTACAAATACTCCAATTCTGTCAAAATCTGTATTTTCCTTAGTAATTTGACTGTCTTTAAATGCTTCCTTTGCTGCTATTATTGCATACTGAGAGCATTTGTCTAATCTTTTTGCTTGTTTGGCATCAAAATAATCAAGAGGATTATAATTCTTTAGTTCTGCTGCAAGTGATGTTTTGTATCCATCTGCATTAAAACTTTTTATTTTATCAATTCCACATTTTTTTTGTAGAATTCCTTCCCATAATTCTTTTGTATTGTTTCCTATTGGTGTTATTGCACCTATTCCTGTAATTACAACTCTTTTTTCCATTGGATTTTTCCTTTCTTTATTATAAATTTCTCTTTTATTCTTCAAATTCTTTATATCTATTGTATTTTTTGCGTTTTTGTGATATTATATTTACATAATATAAATACACAGGAGGTATTTTTTTATGAGTGAGTGGAACGAAAAAATTTTTTTCGACAAAGCTTGTGCACTACGGAATGAACTGTCAAACTCAGATTCTGAGTTAAAAGATATTGAACTTAAGGTTCTTTCACAAATTGTAGAACAAGTCTTTTTCGAAGGTGGCACTTTACCAACTTCTTTTACCCTTACTCCATATCCACGTCGTTCTCATTCTGAATTTTTTGAGTCTGTGGATATAATTTTCTCTAATCTTGGGTTCAAATACACTAGATCTAGGCAATTTATTGCCACACATACAACACAAAATGATTACTTTTACACCAATAGTAATTATGTGCCCAAAAAGAGAAAAAAATAATCCTAAAGCCAGCACAATATTTTACAAGTGCTGGCTTTTAGCTTTACATAAGCATTCCACCATCAACTTGAATAACCTGACCTGTAATATAAGAGCTCTCCTCAGATACCAAAAACTTAACCGCATTTGCAACATCATCAGCAGTTCCCATTCTTTTTAAAGGAATATTTTTACTAATTTCTTCTTTGATATCATCTTTTAAAACATCTGTCATATTAGTTTCAATAAATCCAGGAGCTACTGCATTTACCCTAATATTTCTAGACGCTACTTCCTTTGCTAAACTCTTAGTAAAACCAATAATTCCTGCTTTTGATGCAGAATAATTAGTTTGACCACTATTTCCTGAAATTCCAACAACAGAAGAAATATTTACAATATTACCGCTTCTTGCTTTCATCATATAACTAATTACATTTTTTGTAACATTAAATGTTCCAACTAAATTTGTATCTATAACTTGTTTAAAATCCTCTTGTTTCATTCTCATAAGTAACATATCTTTTGTAATACCTGCATTATTTACAAGCACATCAATAGAGCCTAATTTTTCAATTGTTTCTTTTACAAATCTTTCAGTATCCTCAAAAATTGAAACATCACCTTGAACAAGCTCACATTTAACATTGTTTTGTTCAATTTCTTTTTTTAGTTCATTTAACTCTTCATTTTCTTTTCTATAATTAATTGCAATATCATAACCTTCCTTGCTTAATTTTATTGCAATAGCTTTTCCTATTCCTCTTGTCGCTCCTGTTATTAGTGCAACTGACATAATTCATTCCTCCTTTTTTCCTGAAAGGACCGTTTCCTTTCGCGAAATGATCGTTTCTTTTTCCAACGGGACCGTTTCCTTTCGCGAAAAAATTACATTCTTTTTACAAATCCACTTAAAGTCTTTCCTGGTCCAACCTCAATAAATTCTTCTACACCCATATCTTTCATTGTTTTCAAACATTTAGAAAATCTAACTGGGCTAATAATATGTTTGGCTAAAATATCTTTCACATCATCATTATTCTTATAAACTTCACCATCAATATTTTTAACAACTTTGCTTTCAAATTTATGTATCTCAAATTTATCCAATTCTTGTCTTAAAGCTTCAGAGCTCTTTTTTAGCTTTTCAGTATGAAATGGACCTGATGTCTTTAAAACTCTTACTCGTTTTATTCCTGCTTCTTTAGCTAATTCTTGTAACTTATTTATTCCATCTTCATCACCAGTTACAACAACTTGACCAGGGCAATTATAATTTACTGGTACCGCAAATCCATCACTTACTTTCTGACATAAACTTTCAACATCCTCATCCTTAGCGCCAAGAATTGCTGCCATTTGCCAGTTTCCTTTTGGTGCTAAATCTTGCATAAACTCTCCTCTTTTTTGAACAAGTTTTACTCCATCCTCAAAAGAAAGTGCTTTACTATATATCAAAGCTGTGTATTCACCTAAACTTAAACCTGCTGATACCTCGGCTTTTATCCCTTGTTTTTTCAATACTTCAAGCTCTGCTAAACTATTTGTAAGAATAGCAAGTTGAGTATATTTAGTCTGATTTAATAATTCCTCAGGTCCCTCAAAAGATATTTTTGCTATATCAATTCCAGTTATTTCTTTTACTCTATCATATATTTTCCTAGCATCTTCATCATTTTCATATAATTCTTTTCCCATTCCAACAAATTGTGAACCTTGACCTGGAAATAAAAATCCTATTTTCATTTAAAATCCTCCTTTTTGTATTGGGGACGGTTCTTTTCACAAAATTTTGAAATTGGGACGGTTCCTTTTTGAAAAAGGAACCGTCCCCGTTTCAAAAAAATTCCGAAATCACTTTTCTATTTTCAACCTCAATCCCAAATTCACGCCTAACTGAAGTTGCAATTTCTTTAATCTCATCAGCAAACTTGGTTTGATTAGTATTAATTCCTATCCCAATAACAAGGCACTTAACCATTCCGTCTTGCACCTTAGTTTCAGTAAGTATTCCACCTAGTTTTTTTCCGTTACAGTAAATATCGTTAGGGAACTTGATATCTAAACTAATACCGTACAGTTTATAAAAAATTCCCACAATATTTTCGGCAATCTTAATCGTTAGGCCATCTAAACTACTTATATTAAGCTTAGATTTACTTAAATCAAAATAAACCGAAAAAGCAATATTGTTTTCCTCATCTGTATGCCAAGTTCTTCCGTGGGTTCCTATTCCTGATGTTTGAATATCTGCTATAACTATGGTTTTATTTTCTATTGTGCCATTTTTCACTCTTCTCCATATTTCTTTTTGAGTTGAATCTATCGTTTTATAGTGTATTACCTTAAAACCATCTTGCCCCAAATCTTTTGATTCAATCTTAGTTTCTTCCATTTTCTCTTTCTTCCTCTAAAATCTTTTCCAAATTCTGCTGTCTTTTTAATTTATTTGTCGTTGTTTTTATAAGGGGTTCCTTAGTTAAAGAAAATCCTCTTATTGCCTTATATTTCGGCATTAAACTGTTTATCTCTCTTATTTTATTTGCTATCTCCCTGTGAATTTCTTCCTTACTTTGAACTTTATATGCATTTTTAACAACTTCCTCGTCATACACTATTTTCGCATATATTTTGATGTTTTCCTTATCACTTGATAGCTGTTTTCCATATATAAAAGATTCCTCTACGCCCTCAATTTTATTTATAAGATTTTCCATCTCTTCTGGATAAATATTTTTACCATTTTTTAAAACAATTACATTTTTCTTTCTTCCACAAATAAAAATATATCCCTCTTCATCAATTCTTGCCAAATCCCCTGTATAAAACCATCCATCTACAATTGCTTTTTTTGTTGCTTCCTCATTTTGGTAATATCCAATCATTATATTAGGTCCTTTTACGATCAGCTCTCCAATTCCTTCTTTATTGCAATCTACAACCTTTGCCTCAACAGATGGTACTGTTTTTCCAATTGAACCAACTTTGTGATATTTATTAGTTCCTATTCCTATAACAGGTGATGTTTCTGTTAGTCCATACCCTTGAACCAAATTTAATCCTAGATTTCTATATTTTTCTTCTATCTCTTTGTCCAAACTTGCTGCTCCACTAATTAAAAGTTTTATATTTCCACCTAACATATCGTGTATATCTTTAAATACTTTTTTCTTTTCTTCCATTGATGATTTTTTGTATTTTTCCTCATTTTCAAGTATTTCTTCCAAATTATTACTTCCAGCGATTTCTCTTCTAATGATTTTAAAAATTCGCTCATAAATTGCTGGAACAGATGCCATTACACTAACTTTGTATTCTTTCAAGTTATCTACAATATACCTTATTCCATCACAAAATACAGTTTCTGCACCTACATATAATGAAAACAAAAATCCAACTGTGCACTCAAAAACGTGATGAAGAGGTAAAAATGATAAAAAAACATCACTCGAATTTATATCTAAACTTGATGCAATATCCATTAAATTTGATACCAAATTCTTATGTGATAGTGCAACAATTTTCGAATCTGATGTAGTCCCAGATGTAAATAACATTATTGACATTTTTTCATTATCAATTGTAGCATCTATAAAGCTTTTATTTCCATTTTCTACCAATTTCTTGCCTTCACTTATTAACTCATTTTGAGAATATATCCCCTCAGTATGATGTTTCAAATCCATTGATATTAATGTTTTTAAATTTCCTATTCCTCTACCTACTATTGTTTTTAAAATATCTGTATATTTCTCTGAATAGAAAATCGCTTCAACACCTGAACGTTCTATTACTTTTTCAAGCTCATTTTGTGGCAAAGATTTATCTAATGGTACAACTATTCCTGTTCCACATACTATAGATAAATATGCTATTTCCCATTCATATCTATTTTCTCCAATTACCGCTATTCTTTTATTTTTTAATCCTAAATCTATTAGTCTTGTTCCCAAATAATTTATCATTTGTCTTACATCTTTATGTGTATATGTTTTATATTTATTTTTTTCTAATCTTATTTTATATGCATTTTTTTCTCCGTATTTCTCACCAGATTTTTTTAGCATATCTTTTAAATCTTTTATTTCTAAAGTTTCACCTATCTTTTCTGACATTTGCCTTCCTCCTTTGCTTGCGTATATTTATACCATATTTTTTGTTTATTGATAATTGGACTGGGAGGTCAGTACAATTTTTTTCTGATTGGGGACGGTTCTTTTTCGGAAAAAGAACCATCCCCAATCAGAAATATCCCAAAAAGAACCTGTCCCAATGTGACATTGTTGACATTTTATGTATACTATGGTATTATTTTTATGTACCAATATGCATTATAAAGCTATTGTAATGGCTTTATACACAACAAAAGGAGGACAACATAATGAGAAAAAAAGTAGCAATTTTCGGTTCAACTGGTTCTATTGGAACTTCAACACTTCAAGTAATTCGGAATAACCCACATTTATTTGAGGTAGTAACACTTGTTGCAGGAAGCAATGTAGACCTGCTCATCGAACAGGCAAAGGAATTCATGCCGAAGTATCTTTATATAAAAGATGCTTCAAATGCATCAAAATTATTTAATGTATTAAAAAATTCCAATGTTTCTATCTCCAAGGAAAATATATTCTATGGAGAGACTGGTATGGAAGAAATTTCATCCATCTACGAGTTTGATATTGCAGTATCTGCATTAGTGGGAATTGCTGGTCTTAAACCTACTTACAACCTGATTATGTCTGGAAAAGATATAGCACTTGCTAATAAAGAAGTGCTTGTAACTGGTGGTTCCCTTATAATTGAACACGCCAAGAAATACAATGCCAGACTTCTTACTGTAGACAGTGAACACAGTGCAATTCTTCAGTGTTTGCAGGGCGAAGAGCAAAATCCTATCGATAAGATTCTGCTTACAGCTTCTGGTGGACCTTTTTTTACCAAAGATTTGGAACCAGGAATAACGGTTGAAAATGTTTTAAAACATCCAACTTGGAAAATGGGTCCCAAGATAACAGTAGATTCGGCCACACTAATGAACAAAGGCTTCGAGGTAATTGAGGCTACGTTGTTGTTTGATGTACAGCCTAAACAGGTTCAAGTCGTAGTTCACCGTCAAAGCATTGTACACTCTGCTGTACAATTCAAAGATGGAACTATTATGGCAAGTTTAGGGCCAACAAATATGCAAATTCCAATTGCATACGCTTTAAATTTTCCAAACAGAATTCCAAATAATCTCCAGCGTGTTGACTTGTTCCAGCTTTTAAATCTTACATTTGAAAAGCCAAATCCTGAAAAGTTTCCATGCTTAAAATATGCATACTATGCTTTGGAACAGGGATTAGACACACAAATAGTTTTAAATGCTGCAAATGAGTTTGCTGTTGCAAGTTTTCTGAATAGGGCAATAGATTTCATCACTATTCCTATTATTATTGAGAAAATCTTGACGAGTTACTCTTCGATATCTATTAAAATTGACTCTGTGCAAACAATTTTGGAATTAGATGCAGAGGTAAGAAAGCAAGCAGCTTGTTTGATTGAAAGGTAAACGCTACAAGAATTTCTCTTATGCTCACGCACTATGAGAACTCTAGAAAAGAGCTTCAAATTTAACGATTTGAAGCTCTTTTCTTAATAATTAATTTACATCATTGCATTTTTTAATCATAAAATAATTTTATATAATAATTTTGACATCTCTTTAAACTAATGCTATCATATAAAAAAACAAAAAGGAGTTAAAATAATGAATTCAACACAAGATATCTGGACTAAAATAGTTCAAAAATTAATACAAAAAAATTTAACAATTTCAGCGATGGAAAGTTGTACAGGCGGTGGAATTGCAAATGAAATAACAAATATTTCTGGAGCATCTTCGATTCTAAAAGAAAGCTATGTAACATATTGTAATGAAGCAAAAATAGCACTTGGAGTGCCTGCTGATATAATAGAAAAATTTACAGTATATAGCCAAGAAACTGCTATTGAAATGACAAAGGCTGTTAAATTAAAAGCTAAATCAAATATAGGAATTGGCGTTACTGGTCAACTTGGTAGAATTGACCCAGCAAATCCTGTAGATACTCTTAATCACGTTTGGTTTGCTATTTGTTATAATGATAATTTGGTTGTAAAAGAAATAATTGTTGATGATTGCGAAAGATATTTACAAAAAAGCATAGTAATTAATACTATTGCAAATACTTTAATTGAAATTTTATAATTTTTTCGTGAAAGGACCGTTTCTTTTTTATTGGGACCGTTTCCTTTCGCGAAAAGAACCGGTCCCCAAAGTACAAAAAGTACAATTATTTTTATTCAATACATATATCTTGGCTTATATCTTTATTTTTAGATAATCTTTCATACCTGTCAACATCTTCTTTCGAAACATTATGATTTATTGCATTTCTGACTAATCTTTCCATATTATATGTAGCTTTAATTTCAGAATTTTTCATCCCTCTCAAAATAATGCAAAGATTGCAAATCGTAAATAATTTTATATAATATTTTTGACAACTCTTAAAACTAATTAAGCCATTGTAATTAACATAATTTTATGCTATCATATATAATATATGTGCTAAATTATGCACCCAAATACATTATGGAGGTAAATAAGCTTATGGTAACAGCTAAAGAACTTATAAACAACTTTATTAATTGCAAAGATGATTACAATACCTATGAATACGATGCCCAAGAAAGTTTGCTTGTCGAGCCAAAAGTTTTGCGGTACTTAGAAAAAAAGCTTGAACTTCTTAAAGTAAAGGTCCCAGGCCAAAATCAGCCTGAACCTGTTTTAAATTTAATGCATTCCAAATTACTTGAAGGTTGGTGTTGGCAAACGACCGAAACTGTAAGTATCTTTCTTGATAATGATGCATATATTGAAAGAGGCTATCTTATCTTATATCCTTGTGATTATTATTGGCACTCTTGGATTTGCTTCAATTTTGAAGAAGAAACTTATGTATTTGACCCGTGTCTACAAAAAGTCATCTCAAAAGATTTATATTACAAAATATTTAAAATATCAGAGGATGACGAAGTAGGCATCGCCAAAGTAACCGCAAAAGAGGTCAAAAGAGATTTTCTTGAAAGACTTTCCATTACGCAAAACACTTCTAGTATTTCTACATACATTTCGGGAAATGATGATAAGTTTTCCCCTATGTATCGCAACAGTACTGAATATACTGTTACTCTTGATAACTCGAATCTTACAAGCATCACAGCAAAGTTTATTTACAATTGTTAAATCAAAAGAGTCAAAACATTTTGTTTTGGCTCTTTTACCAATTTCATTCTTTTTCTTTTAAACACTTTTCCTCTGGTTTCTTAAAACTCAAATACCAACTAATACCATTATTATTTTCCTCAATAAAACTTTGTCGTTCTACCAATTCTGGATATATCTTGGGTGCAGGAACTATTACAGGATTTCCTGGTATCCAATTTACAGGAGTTGATGCATTTTCACAATCTGCCATTTGCAATGCTTGAACGGCCCTTACTATTTCGCCAATATTTCTTCCAACATTTAGTGGATATGTTAAAATTATTCTTACAATTCCATTTGGATCTATTATTATAACATCTCTTACTGTTTGGGTATTGCTTACATCTTTTGATATCATCCCATACAACCTTGCTATTTCTCCGCTTCTATCTGCGACTATTGGAAATGGAATTACAATTCCTGTTCTGTTAAATATGTCGTTCATCCAGGCTAAATGTGAACTATTGCTATCTATGCTTAACCCTAATAATTCTGTATCCATTTTTTGGAAATATAGATATGCCTTAGAAAAAGCTATCATTTCGGTTGTACATACTGGGGTAAAATCTCCTGGATGGCTGAAAAATACTAGCCATTTTCCTTTGTAATCTTTTAGGCTTTTGTTTCCATATGTAGTTACTGCGGTAAATTCTGGTGCTTTTTGACCTATTTTGATGTTTGAATTCATCATTAATTCGTAATCCATAAAAAACTTCCTTTCATACTTTTTTATATTGTATGAAAGGAAGTTTTTTTTGTTTACTAATAAAATGACCTCGTGCCCGTAGGTTATCCGAGGTACAATCTATTTAACAATAGCATTTGAATATTAATTTGTCAAATATTTTAAAACCCTATCACACCCAAATGCTCCAACAAAATCTTGACTCCAAGTAAAACCAAAATAATCCCACCAACTAATTCTGCCTTTCTCTCATATTTATCTCCAAATCTATTTCCTATTTTAGTTCCTACAATAGATAAAATAAAAGTAATAATTCCAATTAAACTTACAGCCAACACCAAATTAACATTTAAAAACGCAAAAGTAATTCCAACCGCTAGTGCGTCTATACTTGTAGCAATTGCAAGAACAATCATCGTTTTAAAACTTACATCATTATTTTTATTTTCACTATCATCATCAAAAGACTCTTTTATCATTCCTCCACCAATAATTACAAGCAATGCAAAAGCAATCCAATGGTCTATACTTGTTATTAAACTTTGAAAAGCTGCTCCAAGGAAAAATCCAAGTGTTGGCATTATGGCTTGAAAACCTCCGAAATATAAACCTATAATTATAGCCTTTTTCCAATTCATTTTTTTCATTGATATTCCTTTACAAATAGATACCGCAAATGCATCCATTGCAAGACCTATACTTAACAATAATAATTCGACTACTCCCATTTTTTATTCCTTCCTTTATTTAGTATATTTGTGCTACATAAAAAAAAGACTTTGCTTGCAAATTTATTTTGCAAACAAGCCTTTAAATTTTAAATTTCTGATACTAATTTATCATATTCATCTGATAGTTTCTGTGTATCAAAAACTATACTATTATCTTCTATTTCCCAAGAACCTTTATTTTCGCTTAAGAAATTTATAATTTTTTCTGATACTGTAAGTACATCTATTACGTCATTAATTGCATCTTTTACTGTATCATTTTGATTTTCTTCTAGGTTGATATATCCTTTTATTTCTTGGTTATATATATCTTCATAATATGAATCTACATTTTGTTCTTTTATGTATTTCATCGCTCCATCTTCTGTTAGTAATTCATAAAATTTGTTCTTTCCATCTTCTAAACTTTGCTTTGTTTCTGCTAAATATTTTTTTGTTTGAGTAAATTCTGGTCCATCTTCTTTGTAGTTTTCAGCAGTTAGACTTTTTTCTATTTTTTCATCATCTAAAGTATTTTTCATATTTTCCATATTTTGATATACATCTTTTAGGTATTGTTTATAGGCTTTTTCTGTTTTTTGATAATCTCCGCTTTTTGTTACTGTTCTTTCTAAGGCTTGTTTTATCTCATCTGTTTCATCATCTTCTTTTTCTACTAAACCATCTACATATTCAAATTCTTCCATTAATTTTTGTTCTTGTTTCATATCTAATATTACAAAATATGCAATTACTGCAACAATTAAAGCTACTATAATTCCTATAGCAATTAAAATTTTCTTTTTCATTTTTATAACATCCCTTCTTTTTTGTTTGTTACCTTGTTGTTACTTTTTTAATGCATCTTGATTATACATTATATTCTTATTTTTGTATAGTGATTTTTACATTTTTGTTAATTTATCTATCCATATTAAAATATCATTATAAACCATTTCATTTTGTACCTCATTTAAAATCTCGTGTCTCATATTTTCATATAAAGTACCACTAATGTTTTGATATCCTTGTTTTTCCAAAAACTTCTGTGCATTATTCCAATCTTCTATAGAAGTTATAACAGGATCATCACTTCCTGCTATAAAATATATTGGAAGCTTCAAATTATTTTTTTTGTAAATTTTTGGATTGTAAATGTCTATCATTAATCTTACAATATTTTCCAATCCATTTAGTGTATAATCATATATACAAAGCTCATCTTTGTTGTATTTTTCAACAACTTCTTTATTTGTACATATCCAACTATTAGTCATTTCATTTTTCTTGCCGAATCCTCCAAACATCAATTTTTTTAAGGTTTTGCTTCTATATTTCTCACCTTTAAATAATTCCGCTATTTTTATAAGTACTAGTCCTAATTTTGCAGATTTATTTTCACTTGGAGAGCCACATACTATTAGTCCATCAATTTTATCATCATATTTTGCAATATATTTTCTAACTATCATTGAACCCATACTGTGCCCAAATAGTATGATTTTTTTATTTGGAAATCTCTCTTTTATATATTCTGTAATTTGATATAAATCTTCTATTACCGCTTCTGCTTTACTATCGTAGAAATATCCTAAGTCTTCCTGATTTTTTATACTTTTTCCATGTCCACGATGGTCATTTATTATGCATACATATCCATTTTGTGCAAAATATTCTATGAATTTTGTATATCTTTCTTTGTGTTCATTCATTCCGTGTGCTAGTTGTATTATTCCTTTTATTTCTGTATCTGGTATTGTTAGTAGGCATTCTAGCTCTAGATTATCTATCTTTGATTTTAAAGTTATTTTTTGTGTTTTCATTTTTTCTCCTCTCTTTTTGCCATTGGGACCATTGGGGTCGGTTCTTTTTGGTCCCATTTTTCTGATTTGGGACGGTTCCTTTTCAGAAAAGTGTCCCATTGGGACCGGGTCTTTTTGGTACATTATATATTATTTTTGTTTTCTTGTAAATAATAGTGTACGCAAAAAGCACAGGTGTTATTCCTGTGCTTTTTGTTGTTCACATTTTTCTTTTATTATAGGGTTTGGGTTGTCAATTTTATATGTTTCTTTTTCTATATACATTCTCTTATCTGCTTCTATTCTAGTATCTTCCAAGGATTTTTCTTGTTTTTTATTTGGTGTGTATCTAGAGGCTCCATAAGATATCCATGGAATTCTATCATCTTTTTCTCTTTCCTTTTCAAGACTTTTAATGAATTCTTTTTTTATTTCACTTGATTCATCCAGATTTTCTTTCAGGATAACAGCAAATTCATCTCCTCCTATTCGATAGCATTTTCCATACTTTTGGTAATTCTTCTTGATTAAGGAACTTATTATTGCTAGTATTTCATCACCAACATCATGTCCAAGTATATCATTGATGTTTTTAAAATAATTTACATCCATAATGATCACTATACATGCTTTATTCTCGTTATTATGGTTACTTATATAATTGTTGAAACTTGCCTTATTAAGCAATTGTGTTGGCTTATCATAGCTTAATATCAACAAATTATAGTATAAATATAATAACACCAAAGCAATAGAAATTGTTAGCCATGACGTTTTAGTTTCTAAATTTGTTAATTGTATCGTTACTCCAATAACAACTAATATTAATATTTCAACTAAAATGATTTGATGACGGTCTTGAAATTTCTTTTCAAATATGAAAGCATTTATAAAAAGATATATTGTTGAAATTATAAATGATGTTATATAAATATCATTCATCATTGTCTCAAAGAAAGCTGTAGGCTGATTTTTGTTGAAAATTATAAATCCTACTACTATTAAGCTTCCTCCTATTGCAAAATATACTTTTAAGATAAACTCAACTAATTTATTTATTAAACTTTTTTTATTTTCTTTTGAATCTACCTTTTGTTTTATTTTGCTTTTGCTATTTTCTTTTTCAGCTATTTCTATATCTTCAAATAAAGCTTTTGATATAATTACAGGTGCAGTTGGTAAAAGAACAAACTTTAATAACCGTAAAATCGCTTTTACTATTTCAAATATTTTCTGACCGCTAAATTTTTGTAGATACCCTTCTCTGAGCATTATAACAAACCATTCGCTTGCAGTTCCTATTATTATAAAAGCAAATGCAGTAATTAAATAATTTTGCCGTTTTTCCTCCAAGTTACAGTTAGTTTTTACCATTGTAATTAAAACCAACATAATAAAACAGGTTATAATTACCATTGTTGAATATGTATAATCATTCATTTTTTTGCCCCTTTCTGCAAACCCACATTCCCCCATTTATAACCAATTCGGTCTTTTTTTATGTGAACCAGTCTAAAAAACAGACTGTTGTATTGAGTCATAAGACTTTTCTATTATAGCACCTTTAATCTAATAATTCAATACTTCAAGGTAATTTTTCCATTTTTTTCCAAAAGCAAAGAGTGGGATAATTCAAAAATGTTCCATTGGGACCGGGTCTTTTTGGGATATTTTGAAAAAAGAACCGTCCCAAATCAGAAAAATCCCCACTGCTATAGAAACCGCAGTGGGGTGTGTAGAGAATTATATATTATTTAAAAATCTTTCCATACAAATTCACCATACTTTTTGGTAAATTCTCCGGCTTTTCGGACAACATATATTTAAAAATTTCTAAATATATGAGATCCGATTTTATTGCCTGGGTAGTTCCAAACATTTTGATACGTTTAAGAGCTGTTGCCATCTTAGCCTCTTCTTTTGGAATAAGTTTTGTTTTTTTGTTGCAGCAAAGCTTGGCTTGCATATCTGTGGAAAATTCTAATGCATCATAAAGCTCTCCTGCACTGATTTCTCCTTTGAGATACTGTGACATAATCTCATCTTTTCCGTTGACAATTTTGTCAAACAGTTCCCAATTTATGTCTTCCTCTGAATCCACAAGACCCATTTGGAAAAACCATTCGCTATTGAGTTCTGGCTCTTCATCTAAAAGGTTTTCGATTCCGTATTCAGACAGCGTTTTGTCCTCTGGTCCGAATTTGAACTCTGGATTCTCGAGAAGCCACTTGTAGACTTCTACATACATCTTAAGTTCATCCCAAGAAGTAATTGCTAATACTCGCTGATATCCATCATCAATGCTTTCTGCATACAATTCATAGCATTTGAAATTTTCTCTCAGAAAATTATTATATGGATTAATAGCTTCTTGTTCAAAAGTTTCAAGTCCATCTAAATTGCCATCTTTATAAACTTTTACTGCACTTTCAAGGAATTCCGGTTTAGCGGTCTTTATCCCCTGTTCCGTGCAATAATAGCCTAATCCTGAAACCCAAAGGACAGGAAACATTTTTTTCTTTAACTTGTTTCTTATTTCTTCAGCTTTGAGGCAATCTAGGTCTGGAACATTTTCATCCAGCTCTCCAAATTTTCTTATTTCTTTTTGTAAATCTTCTGGATATAATGCAATAAGATTTTGAATCATTTCCAACAATAAGGCCCCATCTGGAACATTTTCAAAACAATCCTTCTCCATACTAATCATCACTTCTGGTGTGAAATAAAAATTCTTATTAAACCATCTGCTTTGATTAATATCGATTCTGCCATTCACCACATCTTTCCAATGATATCCCTGATCTTTCAACACAACGCTCCATATTCTGAGCCATTTGCATCTTTCAACTGTTCCCATACTCTCAGGTGCTTTTAACTTTTTCGAAATCCTGTCAGCCATATCTTTGAACCCTTTTGAATATTGATAACAATATTCAACCGTTCTAAACTGCTTAAAAAAGTTCTCTCTCCAAATTTCAAATTTTCGCATTTTAAATTCGGAGCATGTATATTCCCTAAAATTATAGAACTTTCTTAATTTTGCATATCCTGTTGGACTCGCTAGTTTAACAACATTTTCAAGAAATTTGTTCAACATCTTAATAGATATTGGACTTTCAGTATCCTCTGGAGCTAAGTCTTTATAAATCAGAACCAATTGCTCAACTTCATAGTCACTCACTCCTTCTCTTTCTACTGCTCTTTTAACTAACTTCTCCAGCTCCTGAGCATCACTTTCTTCCTGACTTTTTTCGGTTTGAATATTTGATGATTTCAGATTTTTCTGCTTAACAGCCTCCTCAATCATCTTGTTAAAATATTCTTCACCCCGTACATTTCTTGCTGCTGTCGCTGCACTTCCAAATAAAATCATTATGTTTTTTTCTCCTTTTCTTATGTTTTTTGGCAATATTTTCTCTACACAAACTGAATTTTGCCATACATACATTTTACCACTTTATGTAAATAGTGTCAAACTACTTTTTGTATTGGGGACGGTTCTTTTCGCAAAATTTCGCATTGGGACCGTTTCTTTTCGCGAAAAGATCGTTTCATTTCGCGAAAAGAAACGGTCCCAATGAAAAAAGAAACGGTCCCAATACGAAAAAATCTATTTATTTGCCATAAAAGCCAACTCCAAAGCACCAACTTTACTATCTGCACTGCAAATAAATCCTGCGTTATGGCAAAATCTTGCAGATTCAACTCCTGTTACCTCCTGTAACTCTTTATCTCTTAATCCTCTCCACTTAATAGGTAAACTTTTTCTATTCTCGAAGCTTCCAAGTTCAAGTGGGACAGCATATACATTGTATCCACCTCTAGAAGATGGAAATACTGCATAGTTTATTTTAAGAGCCTTTTCATTTTTAGAATTTAATAAAAATTCTTTCCAAGGTGCAAAAGTATCTAATACCATCACTCCATTTTCAGAATCCTCGATTGCTTTGTCAACTAAATCTTTTGCCTTCATTTTAGAAAATGTATCTTTTAGAAACTCATCAAATATGACCTCACATACACTTAATGCTCTCATAAAGTTTTCGTCACTATCAACTTCTTCATCCCATTTTGGGTTAAACAGTGACACTATGTGTGATAAATGCACGTTTCTGTAATCTGCTTGCAATTTTGGGAGTTGGCCATTATCATTTGCATCTATAAATTGAATCAGATTTCTGTCAATATAATCCAGTGTGTAATCGATTTCTTTTACATCATACTTTTCCAAAAGTTTTCTTCCAAATGCTTTCCAAATTAAGCCACAAGCTGCATATTTAACTCCATTTGTTCTCTCACCATTTCCTCCTAATTGATGATGGTCATATTCTCCAGCTCCTATATCATATATCATAACATCAGGTTTTGCCTGTGCCTTTTCTTGTTCCCTTACTTCTGGCAATCTTATTAAAATTATTTCTGGCATTATTTTTGATAATATTAATGTTGCAAATATTTCATCAGCGTGGAATGTTCCTGCATGTGTTATGCAATTTGCTTCTTTTATGTCTTTCGTTATTTTTACATTCATTGTTTTTCCTCTTTTCTTTTTGAAAATTTTGAAATGGGGACGGTTCTTTTTTGAAAAAGGAACCGTCCCCATTTCAAAATGTACCAAAAAGACCCGGTCCCTTTGGTACATTTTACAAATTATCGACCGCCGCCGCCACCTCCGGCCACCGACCTCCTCCTCCGCCTCCAGAGAAGCCACCGCCTCCTCCAGATCCTGAAGAGTATGATGATGAGTAGTTTGATGCATAAGCTGATGTAAATGCTGAACTCATCGAATTTGTAAAGCTTGAAGTAAAATTGTTATTTGTCATAAAGTACATATATCCATAAGATGGATCATCAAATTCAAAGCTTCTTCCAAGTTCTTTGTATACAGCTTTTAATTGTTTTATTACTTTATCAGCTATTCCAAAAGCTGTTGCATATACTAAAAATTGTTCCCAAATTACGATTTCTGGTATTTCTCTTTTATCTAACATAGAAAAATCTTCCATATATTTTTTTAGACCTTTCCACATTTGTCTCTCGTCTATACCTTTTTGAGTATATACATTTATTTTACTTGCATATTTACGTAGTGAGAACCCCTTAAATACGCTTAGTACTATAATGCTTAATGCCCCAACTATCATTACCATTTCATTCATACTTTCAAGAAATGCTGGCAATAATCCTAATATTACAAATATTACTACCAAAACAAATGTAAAACTTAATACTGATTTTGTATTATAATTGCTTTTTTCTGTTGCTTCATTTTCGTCATATATAGCATTTTGCGAAAGCTCCCTTACACTTGCTTTTTCTATGTCGTCCTTTAATTCAACTAAATTTGATGAATGGGCCTTCATATATTTTTCAACATCTTTTATAGTTATTTCTTCTGCACCTTTTGCGGCTCCAACTATATATTGAAGTATTACTTTTTCCGTTTTTTCTAATTTATCGTCTGCCTCTTTTTTCAATATTTTGATTATTATGTTTTTCTTGTTGCTAGGATTTTCCTCGAATCCTATATATTTTTTCAAACATAAGTCAAGCAATGTTGCAGAAAAAATATTTCCCATTTGATTTGTTGATACAGTAGATAAAACCTCATTATATACATATACTGCCTGTGCTGGTGTTGCATTTTTTCTTGGCATTTCTCTAAAGTATTCTAATTCTTGTGATGGTTTTATTTTTGTCTTTTTAGATGCTTCTTTTCTTATTTTTATTGAACTTCTTAAAAGCCAAACATCTATAATCGCAACTATTATTACAAATATTACAGTTCCAGCTTTTTTAGCATTCTCAGCTCTTGCTCTTCTTGCATTAGCTTCATTAGCCCATACTGTTTCTTTTTCGATAACCTCATTTAGCCTTTCTCTAGAGTATGTTCTTCCGGAGTTTGTTATCATTGCTGTTGGAAAAAGAGTTCTTATCTCTATATATCTTCCTGCTCTGAAATTATTTACCTCGAACTCTATTTTATTTGTAGCTGTAGCATAAATTTCTCCATTTAGTCCTTCTGTATGCCCCCAAACTTTTATATCTTCTTTTGATGATGCATTTTGAGGCAATAAAATTGTTCCTGTAACCTTATCTGCACTTACCTCAAAATCACTTCCTACAAATTGCCAATATAGTTCTGCATAATCTTGATATTTGGCGATTGCATCATTTACTTTGTATGATATTTTATAAGTTTTTGTTGCACTACTATCATCTAAGCCAACTCCCCAAGCTATTTCGAAGTTTCCATCATCATTTTTCATACCATAGTAGCAATCTTTGGTTACGTGATACATAAGTGAATCCACTTTGCTGAATTTCTTTTCTGCATTGTTTGTGACTTCTGCAACTTCTACATCTGTTATTGATGAGTATTTGCTGTTGTCTGTTTTGAAGGTCTTGAAAAGCGTGTTTGTTTCAGATATTGATATGTCCCACGTTTCTGTTACATTCATACTTCCGTCTTGATTGATTTTTGCATCGAAGTTTAAGTTATCTAGGTATAAACTTCCTGCATTGCTTTTGGTGTTTCCTAATATTATGAATAGTATTAGGAATATTAGTGTTGTTATTATTTTTTTGATTTTCTTTGTTTTGTTCATTTGTTCCCCCTTTCTTTTCGGTATTATTTTATTATAAATGTTGGAAAATAGCAATGGGGTTTGGGAATTTTTTTGAAAAGGGAACCTTCTGCAATTCCGCCAATATCCATTGCCATTATTTAACTTTGCCATTTTCAAATTATAAACATTTTTTATTCTATCATTTCTTTTGTTTTTCTCATATATGAATCATTTGTGTAATGTGAGAAATTTTTCATCTTCGTGTCTTGATTCAACTTTTTGAGTATTTGATTATTTGTCATTAAAAAGACCTCCTATATAATATATTTGCAGTCTTAGTATCAAATTTTTGTATATCGAGCCAAAATTTTGATACACACTTCCTTCACTTCCATCTCCAAATGAATAGCTTGTTGCTTCTCTATGTGGTTGGCAATATATACCTCCACTACAGACTTTCACCGATTATTTAAACGATATGCCTGTCGCACAAAAAACTGTACAAAATCATTTCTGATTTTACACAGTTATCTTTAAACTCTCAATCAAACTACTAAAAAAGTGAAATACGGAAACCAACACCATAGTTGTTATTGCCTGTGCTGTCGTTGTAGCAATAACTAGCTGGATGTTTATCGCCATAATTACCGTAATGGCCTCCTCTAAGAGCACAAGGAGTGCTATCACTAGTAGTCTTTCCAAGTGTCCATTCCCATACATTTCCAGCTAGGTCATATATATTCATTAAGGAAAAACTTGTATCTGCTCCTGTTGTTAATAATATTCTTAAACTTGAAGTTTTAGTGTATGGATTTGGACACGCTGTATAACTACTTCCATCGTTTTCTGAATATTTTGCATTAGCATTTGTTATATTCCATAAATTATTATTATAATTTCCTATTTTTGTACTATTTGTTTTTAAATTATATTGAGTTGTTGCATTTTTGGTTTCAATATATTTTAGTACCAAATCCCATTGCACCCCAAACATTAAACTACTTGTATAACTTCCAGATTCAACTTTTTCAGCTAATACTTTTGCCTGTGTTCTTGTTACATACGTATATGGATACATATTCTGTTTGGTCACAGGAGTTAATGTTGTTGTGGCTGAAACTGCTTTTCTTATATCTGCTTCATTTTCTATTCCTGCTTCATATCTTCCTACCCAAAATCCTTCATTTTGGTATACACTTTTTAACATTTTTTTCTTTAATTCATTATATTGGTCTGCATCTGTAAACCATCCAGTTGCGTTATCTGCATAATAAACATCATTATAGTCCGTTCCTGTTCTATAATCATTTGTATATGTGCGTAAATCTGTTTCTATCTTTCCATATTCTTCATCCGTAAAATTAGTGATACCTAGTCCTGCAGTAGGATATACTTCTACCGTCTTAGGCACCTCAACCCAAACATACTCATTACCATATCCATCAGTTATAACCAAACCCTCATCAATAGAATCCTCTCCCTCAATTTTTGTTGGAGCAAATCCTTCTGGCAAAGTAAGTCCTTTATAAGTGGTTTTTTCTGTATTCATCAAAGCTTCTGCTTGTGCTAATTTTCTTTGTTCGTCTATGCTTGCTATTTCTGTTTTTTCCTTTGCATTTGCTGCCCTATTCAAAATTCCGTTCTGCCCTGTTAGCATACTAATACTTATTCCAGCCAAAATTAAAATCACAATAATAGTTACAACAAGTGCAATCAACGTAATACCTCTATTTTTCATCAATTTATAATCTTTCACAATACTTCCCTCCATACAATCTAAAAATAAAATTCTTTTTGCACGTAAAATATATCATATTCAGCAATCAGTTTCAATTGCTTTTATCAATGTCATTCATTTGTTTTATTCCTGTAATATAGCCCTTTATATGTATTTATACTACCATCTTTTCAAGCTTCATCTCCTTAATCAAGTATCTTTTATATTTTTCTCAAAAGTCATCATCATTATTCATATTAATTCCTTTTTGTAATATTTTTTCACATCATCATAAAAATTGTCCCCAAAAGAACCGGTCCCAATGGGACATTTTTCGTAAAAGGAACCGTCCCCAATCAGAAATCATTGACATTCTGGGCAAAACATATTAAAATTATAAAATAACAATAAAAAGGACTGATAAAAATGAATCAAACATATCTAAATAAATTAGAATATAATCAAATATTACAAAAATTGACAACATATTGTCATACATATATAGGAAAAAATTTGGCGATAAATCTTTTGCCATCAAACAAAAAAGAAACTGTTTCAAATACTTTGGCAGAAACAAGTGAGGCGGTAAGTTTAATAGAAAGGAACTCTACTCCACCAATTTCAGAAATAGACGACATTGGCGTTTATCTAAAGCTACTTGAAAGTTCTAGTACAATTTCTGCTAAGGCTTTATTGTCTGTTGTAAACATTTTAGAAATGTCAGATGAATTAATAGAATATTTTTCAAGCTTTGTAAATACAGATGATTTTCCTCACTTAAATGGCTATTTTTCAGAATTATATACAAACCATTCTATAGTAGATAAAATCAAAAAATGTGTTATTGATGAAAATACAATTGCAGATAATAGCTCTAATACCTTAGCCAATATCAGAAGGCGTGAACGTAGACTTGAGCAAGATATAAAATCGAAATTAAACACAATTTTACATTCATCAAGTTACTCAAAATATATTCAGGAAAATGTTGTGACTATAAGAAATGATAGATATGTTATTCCAGTAAAGCAGGAATATAGGTCTTATGTAAAAGGATTTGTGCATGATATGTCATCAAGCGGTTCGACTGTTTTTATAGAACCTCTAGCAGTATTTGAGTTTAATAATGAATTAAATAACTTAAAAATAGATGAAAGTGCTGAAATTGAAAGAATTTTATATAATTTAAGTAGTATGCTTTTTGCCTATACTACCGAAATCAGATTAGATGTTTCTATAATTGGAAAATTGGACTTTATTTTCGCAAAAGCAAAGTATTCAAATTCGATAAAAGGAATCACACCTAAAATTAATGATGAAAAATTTGCAGAATTAATAAATGCACGTCATCCTTTAATTGATGAAAACAAAGTTGTTCCTACTACATTAAGTATCGGAAAAGATTTTTCTTTACTTATTATTACAGGTCCAAATACTGGTGGTAAAACTGTCACATTAAAAACTGTCGGACTACTAGAATTAATGGCTTGTTCTGGTCTAAATATCCCAGCAGATGAAAAGTCAAGCATATATGTGTTTGATGAGATTTTTGCAGACATTGGAGATGATCAAAGTATTTCAGATTCACTAAGTACATTTTCAAGCCATATGATAAATATTTCTCATATTCTAAAAACTGCAACTGAAAACAGCCTAATTTTAGTAGACGAATTAGGTTCTGGTACAGACCCAATCGAGGGTGCTAATCTTGCAATTAGTATTTTGGAATATTTTAAAAATAATGATATTTTAACAATCGCAACTACACACTATCAGGAATTAAAGCGTTATGCCTTAGTAACTTCTAATGTTCAAAATGCAAGTGTGGAATTTGATATTGAAAATTTAAAACCTACATATCGCCTATTGCTTGGCATCCCAGGTAAAAGTAATGCTTTTGCAATTAGTGAAAAACTTGGCATCAAAAAAGAGATTATAGATAAAGCTCGCTCTTTAATGGATAAACAAGATGTTGATATTGAAGCTCTTTTGAAGAAAATTTATGATGATAAAATCGAAATAGAAAGAGAAAAAGAAGAAATTCAAAAAAATCTAAATCAAGTCGAAGTTCTTAAGAAAAATCTTCAAAGAGATGATTCAAAATTGAAACAGCAAGAACAAGAATTAATTAACAATGCCAAGCTTAAAGCTCGTGACATTTTGCTAGACGCTAAAGATGAAGCATCAAAATTAATTAGTGAGATGAAAAAAATTGAAAATACTTCTGGAGCTGTTGATAAACTTAACAATTTAAGAAATTCCTTAAATTCATCAATTAAGGAAAAATCTATAAAAGATACAGTAGAAAATGTAGCTTGTAATCCTATCTCTCGTGATTTAATTAAAAATGGAATAAAAGTTTATATTACAAATCTTAATCAAAATGGCATTATTTGCTCATCTAAGATTAACAAGAATGATGAAGTTCAAGTTCAAATTGGACTTATTAAGACTAATGTTAATATTAAGTATTTGGAATTGCCAAGAGATTTGAAGAATGACTTAACAAAACCTGTTGTTTCTTCTAGTCCTAAGGTTAATAAAACTAGATTTGCTAATTCTGAGATTAATGTTATAGGTTTAACTGTTGATGAGGCTATTCCATTAGTGGATAAATTTTTGGATGATTGCTTCTTGGCTAAAATTCAAACTGCTAGGATTGTACATGGTAAAGGTACTGGTAAGCTTCGCAATGCTATACAGAGTTTTTTGAAGAAGCATAAAAGAGTTAAGTCTTTTAGAGTTGGCGGTTTTGGTGAAGGTGAAATGGGGGTTACTGTGGTTGAACTATTTTGAAATAGGGACGGTTCCTTTTTTAAAAAGGAACCGTCCCCATTTCAAAAAATTACTCATCCCAAATATTTTTTATAAAATAATCTGTCAATCTCATAACCCTTGAAAGCTGATGTATATTTGTTCCTTTAATATTTTTCAAACTTTTCACAATATCTTTTTTATTTTCATTTGACATAGCCAAAATATCACTAATATTATTTAATCCCCACTTTTCTATTATAATTTTAGCAACTTCTTCTTCCGTCAATTTTCTTTTAATTTCAAATTCCGCCAAATTATATAATTGTTCCTTATCATCATTTTCAAGATTATATTTCTTAAATTTTTCAATATTTCCATCGAAATAATGTAATAATACACTTTTATTTATAATTTTTTCTTTTCCAATATACTCTTTAAAGCTACTCCACTTATAATCCTCTGTTTTATCTATCTTTGCTTTTTCCGGATTTCTGTGTACATATTTACAAACTGCTAAAAAATAATTTAAATTTTCTATTTTTTTACTGAAAAATCTATTTTGAAATAAATGACCATTTCTATTAATTTTCTTATTGAAATATGCAGAATATCTAATTTCCAAACTTTGCATTGATTTTGATAAAAATTCATCTTTGATTCTAAATACTATATGAATATGATTATTCATTAAACAATATGAATATATTTCGAATTTAAATCTTTCTTTTGTCTCTTTCAATATGTTTAAAAATACATATCTATCTTGATTATCATAAAAAATATCGTTTCTATCAATTCCCCTTATTATGATATGATAAAGATTAGTTACACTGTGTTCTCTTGGTTTTCTTGGCAAATACATTCCTCCTTTTTTTGAAACGGGGACGGTTCTTTTTTGAAAAAGGAACCGTCCCCATTTCAAAAATTATACAATCTTCCCCTATAAATGTCAAGAAAAATCGTTCGACAAAACTCGACATTTGTTGACTTTAAGCAACATTTACCATATCCATTTTTGATACAATGAATAAAAATTTTTATCAAAAAAGAAGGAATTTTAATGGATTTATCTGATTTAATAATTGAACGAATTTTAGAATTACAAAGACAAAATAAAATGAATACCTATCAACTTAGTTTGAAATCTGGCATTCCACGTTCTACATTATCTAAGCTTTTATCAAGACAAAGTAAAACAATTAGACTGGAAAATTTGTTATATATATGTGAAGCTTTTAATATAAAGTTGTGGCAATTTTTTTATGATTCTCGTTTTGATGAGGTTGAGGCAAGTGAGTGGAGAAAGGAAAAAGTTGACAAAACTGCAATATAGGCATTATAATAGAATTATGTAAAATAATTTTCAGGAGGATTTACAATATGTTAAAAGACATAGCAAATGAAACAGAACAAAAATTGGATGACATTATGCATTCTTCACTTTCAGTTGAAAGTATCAATTTCAAATGTAATGGATGCGGTGCTTGCTGTAAAAATCGCGGCGATATTTTCCTTTCACCTTTGGATATCTATTATATTTGCCGGTATCTAAATATATCTTTAAACACTTTTATGGATACCTACGTTGTTAAAGATAGTATCTTGCTTTATATTAAAGATAAAGGCGATCCCGAAAAAACTTGTGCATTTTATGGCACCCAGATAGGTTGTATGATTCACCCAGTGAAACCTAAAACCTGTTATATGTTTCCATTTTTAGAACTCGATGACAATAAATTCAGAGTACAACTAATTCCCTGTGTTCTCGAAAATAATCCTTTTATTTCAAAGAAAACAATCAAGGAAATTCTCATTAATAACAGTTGTAGATATGAACCAGAAAAAGAAATTCTTAATAAATATCTATTATTATTTAATGAATTTTTCGAGAAAATATATGAATATTTTCAGAAAGGTATCGACACAAAACCTGCTGAAAATTTCTTTTTTGACACCTTTTTCTCAAACATTGATTTAAAACTAGATGAAAATAAGTTTCTCGAATGGTTCCAAGAACAGATTGTTGTCGCCGAAGATGCATTAATAATGATGTAACAACAATATTGTAAACCAAAAAACAAGCCCAAGGTAAAATTTTTATTTGCCTTGGACTTGTTTTTTTCTGATTGGGGACGGTTCTTTTCGCGAAAGGAACCGTCCCCATTTCAAAAAAATTACAACTTTTGACTTTCTTGCTCTCCTGTCAACATATTTTTCAAACTATAGCTTCCGCTTTCTACCTCATCATCGCCAATTACAACGGTATAAGGAATTTCTAACTTATCAGCATACTTAAATTTAGCTTTAACTTTTTTATCTTCATAATAAACTTGAACATTTTTACCTTCGTCTCTTAGTTTATTCGCAACCTTAGAAACATATTCAAAATTATCAGTCATAGAAATTACAAGAACATCTGAAATGGCTTTTTTATCTGATTTTATTAGACCTATTTCACTTAATTGATAAAATAATCTAGTAAGTCCTATAGATATTCCAACACCTGGAAGTTTTTTATCTGTATAATATTCTGCTAAATTCTCATATCTTCCTCCAGAACAGATACTTCCTAAATTTTTATATTCATTTAAAAATGTCTCATAAACTGTTCCTGTGTAATAATCTAGACCTCTTGCTATTGTTAAATCTATTTTGAAATTTTGCTCTGGTATTCCAAATAGTCTCATATATTTAACAACTTCTGTTAGTTCTTCTAAGCCTTTCTCAAATTTTTCAGATGCAATTCCAAGCTCATTTAAAGCTTTCAATTTTTTATCATTTGAACCATCTATTGCGATAAAATTCATTATTTTGTTTATTTTTTCTTGCTTAATATTTAATTTTTGTAATTCCTCTATTACTGCTTCTTTTCCGATTTTTTCAATTTTATCAATTATTCTTAAAATATCAGACGATTCCTCACTTAAATTTAAACTTTCAAATAATCCATTTAATATTTTTCTATTATTAATGCAAATTGTGAATTCTCCGAATCCTAGCTCTTTAAATGTATTATAAATAACATTTGGAAGTTCTGCATCATTTATTATACTTAATTCTCCATCTCCAATTATGTCGATATCACATTGATAAAACTCTCTATATCTTCCCTTTTGTTGTCTTTCTCCTCTATATACTTTTCCAATTTGATATCTTCTAAATGGAAATGCTAAACTTCCATAGTTTTTAGCTACATATTTTGCAAGTGGAACTGTTAAGTCAAATCTTAGGCTTAAGTCATTATCTCCTTTATTAAATCTATATATTTGTTTTTCTGTTTCTCCACCTGCTTTTGCAAGTAGTACTTTAGAATCTTCTATTATTGGTGTGTCTAATGGTAAAAATCCAAATTTTTCATAGTTTTTTTGTATTGTTTCTTTTATTTGATTAAATAATATCTGGTCTTGTGGTAACAATTCCATAAATCCTGGAAGTGTACGTGGTTCTGTTTTATTCATTACTATCCTCTCCTTTTTTTCCATTGGGACCGTTTCTTTTTCCATTGGGACCGTTTCCTTTCGCGAAAAAAATATTTTTTCGTGAAAAGAAACGGTCCTAGTGAAAAAAGAAACAATCTTTTCGCGAAAAGAAACGGTCCCAATCAGAAATAATTATGTATCAAAAAAATAAGTTGCCTCTAAATCTGCTTCGTGTGTTAATAATGCAATTGGGTATTTGCTAAACGCCAAACCAATTGTATTATATTGTTCTTTTGGTTCAGTATAACCCATGTGCCAACGAATTGCATATTTTTCTTCTGGAGTTAGTTTGATATATTCTGTTATCATCATTACAGATTTTTCCCCATGTCCATAAGGAATTGTATCTTCTACGGTGTAGTATGGTACCTTTTCCCATATTCCTAAGGCATTTTTGGCATTTCTATAATCTATTTTATAATAGTTTGCTTTACATAAATCGTGGAGTAATGCTATTAGTATTACTGATTCTGGTGGCGTTTTTATTTCTATACATGATGTTTTTACTTTTTCTTTTAATATTTCATATACTTTTAAACTGTGCTCTACTAGCCCGTGTTCTCTGCTTCCGTGGAAACGTGTACTTGCAGGTGCATCAAAAAAGTCTGTTTTGTTTATAAATTCTATTAATTCATTTATATTTTCTCTGTTTGTGCTTTTAAGTAGATTTAAAAATTCTTCTTTCATTTTTCTACTTCTCCTTCTTCTATTTTTTGTTTTATCTTCATTGCTTTTTTTCTTATTCTTTGGATGGCAGTATCTACCGATTTCACTTTACTTTGAAGTATTTCTGCAATTTCTGCATAACTTTCTCCGTTTTTGTAGTGAACTAGAACTTTTTTTTCAAAATCACTTAGGCTATCATCTATAGCTTTTTCTATTACTGTAAAATATTCCTTTTTTGTTATTATGTCTAATGGATCTTCTCCTGTTTTTCTTGTATCTAATATTTCCATTACTTCTGTATCGTCATTTTCATCATAAGCTCCTGAATTTAGAGATAATGATGAATTTAGTGGAATGTGTTTTTGTCTATTTGAATTTTTTACTGCTGTTATCATTTGCCTTTCAATACAAAGCCCCGCAAATGTTTTAAATGAGTTTTGCTTTTCTTGGTTATATGATTTTACAGCCTTGTATAGCCCAATATAGCCTTCTTGCAGCATATCATCTTTTTCTGATCCTACCATAAAGAATTTATTAGCTTTCATTCCAACCATATCTTTGTATCTATCTATTAAACAGTCTAATGCTATATTATTTTGATTTTGTGTTATTTCTTGTAGTAAATTTTCGTCTGTCATTTTGTTATATTTTTCATCAAAAAAGTTCTGATTTATGTCTGACATTTATTGCTCCTTTTATTTGGTTATTTTTATATGAATATTATATTAGTTAAATCTAGTAATGTCAAGCGTTCTAGTCGATTTTAAAATATTTTTTGCTTTAAAATCAAAGTCCTTTTCATCCTTTGTTATTACTATTTTTGACATTTTGATTTCTTGTGTATTTTCCATTTCATTTTCTTTTAGATATTTTTCTACTTTTTCTGCAATACAAGCCCCTGTATTTATTAAATTCACATCATAAGAAAATTCATTTCTTATTAACTCATCAAAAATAGGATAATGTGTACATCCAAGTATTATTGTATCTACATTATTATCTTTAAATATTTGCATATATTTATGAACAGCTTCTAAACTTTCTTTCGACTTCGCCTTTCCTTCTTCAGCTATACTTGCAAGTAGTGGACACGCTTTATTTATTACTTCTATATTAGGATTCTTTTTCTTCAAACCTTGCTCCCACGCTCCGCTTCTAATCGTACCTGTAGTTGCAATTACGCCAATTTTATTTATATCCATTTTATTTACAAATTCTGCTGTTGGCTCAATTATCCCAATTATTGGAATATCAAATATTTCTTTCATCTCAGTTAAACTTTGACTTGTCGCTGTTCCACAGGCTATTATTATCATTTTTACATTTTGTTTTATTAAATATTCTATATTTTTCTTAGAATAACTTATTATTTCTTCCTTGCTTTTTTCTCCATAAGGAAAATTTAAAGTATCTCCTAAATATATAAATCTTTCAGTTGGAAGTTTTTCTTCTAACTTTTTTAAGACTGTTAGTCCTCCAATTCCAGAATCAAATATTCCAATTGGTCTTGTATCCATTTTTTCCTCCTTTTTTCTGATTGAGGACGGTTCTTTTTCGGAAAAAGAACCGTCCCCAATCAGAAAAATTATTTCACAACTTCATAAATCACAAAATTATTATCAGAATATATTTTATTATAATTTTCTGGTTCCGCCTCATCTATAAGCATCCTAATTTTTGCATTTTTATATAATATAACGTGAGTTATTCCATATTCCTCAAATGTCTTTCCATAATATTTTCCTAAGTTAGATGTGTTTATAAAATCTATAAAAATGTCTTTTTTACCGTTAAATTCTGGTGCATATAAATCTGCTCTCGAATCTATAAAAACAGGTATTCCTCTATATAACAAATAACTACCATAATTATATTCGTTAAATAATTTTATATTATTTACATCCAAATTTTCCAAAATCCAATCTGCTGCTTCTACCGGATATGAACTAGTACTTACATAACTATTATTTTTCTTTTTATCTATAAACTTATTACCATAATAAACAGCAACTCCTGCCACAATTATCCCAATCACACAAATAATTTGTTTAAATACAAAGCCTAAACTTTCCTTGCTATATATTTCAATTGCATCCATTGAAATTCTATTTAGTATAATTGAACCTATTAAAACAAACATCGTTGATTGCCTTCTTGATGAAAACATTAAATATGTTAGCCCACCAATCATAAATAAATCTGATAGCCTTATCTTTACTTTTGTAAAAATTAGAAATGCTAAAAATATTACTAATGTGCACATAACAGGTATGTTATTTATTAATGTTAATGGCAAATGTTCATTTATATTGCTTACTGTATTTCCTTGCATTGTTTTTATTAAATATGTGTATGGTGTTGTACCAAGCGGAGTTAAAAATCCTGTTAGTCCACAAATTGCCATTACTAGAATAAGCCATTTTACATTTTTGTTTAATTTCATTTTTATTTTATATGGCTCTTCTGTTTCTCTTGCTCTTTTTATTTTTTCATTTTGAGAATAAATTGCATTTAATTTATCATTTATTTTTTGTTTTTTGATATTATCATCTTTATATTTTTTTAGCAAATGTTTTTTATACATTATTGATGTTTTTTGATATATAACAATATCTGCAATTAAACAAATTATATATTCTGCAATGTATGGTAAACTTACAACAAATATAAATGGCCATACCGCCACGTGTAGATTTGCTATTAATATTGATGATAAAATTATTCCCAGAGCATAGCCTATTTTTTTAGGATTTTCAATAAATTTTTCTATAAAATATATTACCCAAACATATATTATAAAAGTTGCAAGTTGTGCCCTTGCTGCTATATAATCTTTTAATAAATACATTGCTCCAATTGTTATACAAAATGATATAACTTGGTTTTTATTTAATTTTTTATTTACAATATATATTGATAATCCTAATATTATAGACATCACACATACCGAAATATATATTCCATCCCAATTTCCAACATTATAAATTATGCTCATAAATACATCATATAACCAATGTGGGTATGTATAAGGTAAATCTTCGTGCCAAGAAAAATGATCTTTCATATCTATTCCATTTTCCATTATCAAATTTCCTATTGATACAGTATAATATGTATCATTTTGAAGTGTTTTTGGTGCTTCGCTAAAACTAAAAAATGCTATTATCGCAACAAAAATTATACCACAAATTATATTTTTCTTTTCACTAATCTTCTCAAAAATCTTTTTCATAGAAAAAACCTTTCTTACTTAATTATAAAATAATTTACACCTTATAAAAAGTGTAAATCTTAATATTATATTTCATTTTTTATTTTTGACTTGTTGAACCAAATCCGCCTTTTCTTACTCCTGTTGCATTATCATTATCTATAGTTAAATATTTCCCGAACATTGCTTGTCCTATGCTGTCTCCTTTTTTTATTTGTAAATCTTCATCTTTTAAATTAATTAGAGAAAACATTATATGTCCATCATTTGATTCATTTTCATAGTAGTCTCCATCTATTATTCCTACATTATTTGATAACATTATTCCTTTTTTAGGAAATCCAGAACTTTTTGCATATAAATATAATACTTCATCTTCTTGCATATAAGCTTTTAATCCTGTTGCAACAAGTGTTGGTTTCATTCCTTTTTTAAAACTTGGTATAACTACATCTTCAGCTGCTTCTATATCATAAGCCGCTGAATTTTTTGTTTTTCTTTCTGGTAAATTTATTCCTTTTCCCTCAAATCCTTTTGCTATTTCAAATCCTCTTACTTTTTCCATTTCTTTCTTCCTTTCTTTTTTTGTATTGGGACCGTTTCTTTTTTCATTAAGATCGTTTCTTTTCGCGAAAAGAAACGGTCCCAACGGAAAAAGAAACGATCTTAATACGAAATTCTTTTTCTCATTATTTTTATAACAATAAACCTAAATTGTCAAGTACATTTTCTACAAAAATTTCTCAACAATCTTCTCTGCACTCAAGCCGTAAAATTCAACCAATTCTTCTGCTTTTCCAGATCTTCCAAACTCATCATTAATTCCAATTCTTTCTAATTTTGCCGGATACTTGCTTGTTAAAACCTCAGAAATTGCAGAACCTAAGCCTCCTATTACATTGTGGTCTTCTATAGAAATCAATCTCTTAGTTTCCTTTGCACACTTAACAATCATATCTTCATCAATTGGTTTTATTGTATGAACATCTACAACTCTTATATCAATTCCTTTTGTCTTAGCAAGTATTTCTTTGGCTTTTAGTGCTTCTGCTAGCACATCTCCGCTTGCAAAAATTGTTGCATCTATTCCTTTTCCAATTTGAATCATTTTTCCGAATTCAAATTTTTGATTTTCATCATAAATTATAGGTGTTGCAAGTCTTGAAAGCCTTACATATACAGGTCCTTTTTGTTTATATGCTTCTTCTATTGCCCATTTTGTTTCTATATCATCTGCTGGGCTTAGAACTTTCATATTAGGTAGAGTTCTCATCATACTAATATCTTCTAGCATTTGATGTGTTGCACCATCTTCTCCTACTGTTATTCCTGAATGGGTGCTACATATTTTTACATTCAAATTTGGATAACATATACTATTTCTTATTTGGTCATAACTTCTTCCTGCTGCAAATACCGCAAATGTACTTGCAAATGGTACTTTTCCTGTTGTTGCCATTCCTGCTGAAGTGCTCATCATATTTGCTTCTGCAATTCCCATATCAAAAAATCTTTCTGGGAATTTTTTTGCAAAATTGATTGTTTTTGTGGCTGTTGCTAAATCTGCATCTAATACAACAATATCAGAATATTTCTCTCCTAATTTTTCTAATGTTTCTCCATAACTTTGCCTTGTGGCTTTTTTTTCTTCTTTCATAATTTTATGTCCTTTCTTTTAAATAATTAAATTTAGGCTTTTTTCCATTCTCCGTGAAATTCGTATACATATTCTGTTTTATCATCTATACAGTATTTTTTATATAGACTTTTTATATTCTTCTTTGTTATTGTTTTATCTATTCCATTGTCTTTTAGTTCAGCAAAAACAGCTTCTAAAAAATTTTCTATTTTAGGATTAACAATTACTCTTGTTTTTTCTTTTTGCCAATATTCATATTCCGAACTATTTGTCCAATTTTTACCATTATATGTAATGCTCGCAGATAATTTATCACATATCATTTCTGCCATATATTTGTAAGGTATAACTGGAGCAACACCTTTAGTTCCTAGGTCTACCCAATATTGATAATGGTGCTTATTTCTCCCTTTATGGTGAAGCCATGCTTTAGAATATCCATTTTCTTGCTTGCATCTTGTAATTGGGCTTACATTTCCGTCATAGTATTTTATGCTTTCCCAAAATTCATCAATAGAGAATTTTGACCAATCGTGCATAAAACCTCTAAATGGAATTCCTAATTTGCAACTAAATTTAAAAACTAGCCATTTATGTTTACTTACTAATTTTATATGTTTTAAACAATTTGATACAATATTTTTTGACATTTAAAAAACCTTCTTTACTATATTTTTTTCTTCGACTCTATCTATTAAACCACATTTTTCCTAATTTAGCAATGTTTTTGACTTTTTTATTTTTTGATGTTATAATTTTATTTGAAATTTTTATGTGAGGTTATAAAAAATGGCTAGTAATACTAAATTAATTGCAAAAAATCCTAATGCTTATCATAATTACGAAATTGTTGATAAAATTGAATGTGGAATTGTTTTAACTCGGTACAGAAATAAAATCTATTAGAAATGGTAAAGTTAATTTAAAAGATTCTTTTGCTAACATTAAAAATGGCGAATGTTTTGCAATAGGAATCCATATTAGTCCTTATGAATTTGGAAATATCTATAATAAAGACCCATTAAGAGATAGAAAACTTTTATTAAATAAGTCTGAAATTAATAAATTGATTGGAAAAATTCAAACTAAAGGATATTCTTTGGTTCCTATTAGTTTATATTTTAAGGGAAGTTTAGTAAAACTTGAACTTGGTATTGGTAAGGGTAAAAAACTATATGATAAACGTGCTGATATTGCAAAAAAAGATGCCGAAAGAAGAATGCAAATAGCTTTAAAGGGGAATTACTAATGTTCTTCCCCTTCATATTCTGCTTTTTCACTTCTTTGTACTAGCATCTTCTTATTTCTTCTTTCCCTATATCCTTTTGTGGCTTCTAGTATTTCATCTTCTAGTAATTGTATATATGTCATTTCTTGTTCCGAAAACATATAATATATAGGACTTTCTTGTGCTAAATTTAGCTCTATAACAGATAAAATTTCTACCTCTTTTCCATTATTTTTTACAAATTCGTATGTATTAAATTTTTTACTTTCAAATTTATCTAAAACAGATGCTGAAAATAGATATTTATAAAATTTCTTTAATTCATCTGGACCTGCTGTTTTATCCCTAAATTTTATTAGTTTATTTATATAATACATTTTTTCTTTAAATATATCTTCTCTAGATAAACTTTCTGTGTCAATTCCATTCCCTCTAAGAAATCTCATAAAATTATTTGTGTTTTTCACTTCACCTGCTAATAATTTGAATACTATATCATTATAGTCTTGTTGTATTACTCCTACTTTTCTATCAATTTTCTTTTGCTCATCGTTTGGAATTTCTGATACATCTTGAGCTTCTTCATAAAGATTTTTTTTTATTCCAAAAAAAGCCGTTCTTAGACCAAATTTGCAGTTTTCAATATCTCCTGCAAGGTTTGTAAAATATTTATTACCATTTTCATCCCAAAATACAAGTGCGACATCTTTTACTGGTATTTTTCTTTCCACAACAGGATTTTTATAAACTAGCTTTGCCTTTATTTTTAGTTCTTGTAACAACTGTAAATAAATTTTATTTGCTGTGTGGCACACAATCCTTGTGTCCTCGTCTTTTCTTATATCAACATCTCTATAAAATATTTTATGCATAAGTTCAGCATCATCTCCATAGGCAAATCTTTCATCATAAGATGTATTTTTTCCAATTTGGTTATATAAATATTTGGCTTTTTCAATTGTACTCCAATTTTTATCTATCCCATCTAATAATTTTATAAATAGCATTTTTTCCTCCTCAAAAAAAGAATAGATATATATTGTAACATATCTATTCCTTTTTATCAACTTTTATTCAATTTAAAATGCTTTATTGCTTGAACCAAATACATCTCTTATTTTATGTTGTACTGTTGCTTTTATTAAATCTCTTGCTGGTGTTAAATATTTACGTGGATCAAATGCTGATGGTTCTTCTACAAATACTTTTCTTATTCCTGCTGTCATTGCAAGTCTTAAGTCTGTATCGACATTAATTTTAGAAACCCCTGAAATTGATGCAGTGTGTAAAATATCATCTGGAACACCTTTTGCTCCTGGGATATCTGCTCCATATTTGTTACATTGTTCAACCAATTCTGGAATTACTGTTGAAGCTCCGTGAAGTACAATTGGAGTATTTGGAATTCTTTCCTTAACTTCTTTTAAAATATCAAAACGTAATTTAGCTTCTCCCTTAAATTTATAAGCTCCATGGCTTGTTCCAATAGCAATAGCCAAAGAATCACAGCCTGTTTCTTTAACAAATCTTTCAGCATCTGCTGGATCTGTATAAATTGCATCTGCGCTTGATACATTTACATCATCTTCAATTCCTGCAAGTTTACCAATTTCTGCTTCAACCATTACACCTTTTGAGTGTGCATATTCTACAACTTTCTTTGTTAATGCTACATTTTCCTCAAAACTATATTTTGAACCATCTATCATTACAGATGTAAAACCATTATCTATACACATTTTAGCTGTTTCAAAATCTGGTCCATGGTCTAAGTGAATTGCAACTGGTATTTCTGGGTGCTCCTCTGTTGCAGCTTCTACCATTTTCATTAAATAATTTATTCTTGCATATTTTATTGCACTTGATGATGCTTGTAATATAACTGGTGATTTTTCCTCAGCTGCCGCATCTACAATTGCTTGTATTATCTCCATATTATTTACATTGAATGCTCCTATTGCATAATTTTCTTTCATTGATTTTTCAAACATTTCCTTTGTTGTTACTAACATATTTTTACCTCCCGTTTTTTTGTTTATTTTATTGCTAAATTTTGTAGTTGTCAAGTAATTTTTTCGCCAAAAACTACACAATATACTCAATACTATTTCCAGCAAAATGCTTTTCCATCAACTCTCTCAAGTAAATTTCCGCATCTTTTCTTACATCCATCTTGTATGCATACTTTCCATTACCTCTTCCTGTCATAATCTCTTTATCAAACAAATTAATTGCATTCGGAAAAGCTTCCGGATTAATTTTTGTATGAACATAGCTATACGTCATAAATATAATCTCAAAAAAAGCACTTTTCTTTACTTTATCAGATAGTTCCTGATTCAACCTTTCTATTAAAACTCGATATAATTCTTTCCAATTATCAACCAAAATTACGGGTGCAATTAATATTCCTACTTTGTATCCCGCATCGGCTAATTTATTTATAGCATCAATTCTTCCTTTTAATCTTGATGTTCCAAATTCCACCTTGTTTATTATCTCCTCCGGGTTCACACTCATTCTTATAATAACTTTCCCATTATGATTTAAATCTAATAAATCATCTACCATATCAAATTTTGTAGGAAGAGTAAGAAACCCCTTATTTGTTTTTGCAAAATTTTCGATTGTCCATACAAGGTTTCCTGTTATTGTATTTTCTAGCACTAAATCACTATTACTTCCTATTTCAAATGTTAATTCTTTTTTACTCTTTTCAGCTGTTTTTATTATTTTTTCTAACATTTGCTCTCTATTTACAAAAAGTCTTAAATATGCGCATTTATTGTAGTTACAAACTAAATAACAATACATACACATTGCAGTACATCCTGATGAAGTATATGGCACTAAATAGTCTGATGTTTTATGATTTTCCACAAATTTATGTGTTTTTCTTATTCCTATTATTAGATTTCTTTTTAAATTAGGGAATTCCGAATTCTGTTTTTTTCTTAGCTCTTCTATGTTATTATGATTTTCTATTTCTATTTTGGGTATTTCTTTATATTTTTGCATCAATTCTTTTCCTAATTGATAATTTTCTATATCTTTTTCGTAGTAAATTGTTTGTGGTTTAAATTGCATAGATAAATCCTCCTCCTTTTTTTCGATTTTTGAAATGGGGACGGTTCCTTTTTAAAAAAGGAACCGTCCCCATTTCAAAAAAGTTCCCAATCAGAAAAAATCAATCTTCCCTCATTTCTTTAAGCATAATATCTCCAAAAACTGCATAACCTTGTGTTGGGTCATTTACTAAAACATTTGTAATAGCTCCGTATAAATTTACCATTTTGCACTACTGGTGAGCCACTCATTCCTTGTATAATTCCTCCAGTTTTTGCTAATAGTTCTTCATCTTTTACTTTTATAAGCATTGATTTATTATCTGTATCATTATTTATAAATATTCTTTCAATTTCTATTTTATATTCTTTTGCTGTCCTTGCACTTAATTCTTCCGCTTTTGCATTACTCGATTTATTATTTACAATATCTAAATTGCAATATATAGATGCCTCTCCTAATGATATTTCATCCCTTCTTGCAACTTCCATTTCTTTTGATAAATCTGTCTTTATTCCTGACAAATTGCTAACAGTTCCATAAATTCCTAAACTACTATTTTTATAAATAGTTCCAATTGTTGTCCCATCCTCTATTGTTCCTTGGATTTTACCCGGATTTCCGCTTTATTCCTTTTATTATTGATAATATTTTTGTTGTTAAAAATTCCCCGTTTTGAATTTCCACTAATTTTCCAGTATCAGTGTCTGTTATTCCGTGTCCAAGCGCTGCAAAATTTCCTGTTGATGGCTCATAAAATGTTAGTGTTCCTATTCCGGCTGCGCTATCTCTTACCCATAAACCTAATTTATAACTTCCATCCCCATATTTTATTGGTGTAATGTTGCAATTTTTTATCTCATTATTTCTTACATATTCTATTTCTAAATTTTTCCCTTTTGATTTATTTACAATATTTATTAATGTATTTGTATCTGTCACTTCTTCATTGTTTATTTTTGTAATTCTATCTCCTTCTTCTATTCCTGAATTTTCATAAGGTTTATATTTTTGATTATCTATTCCTTTTATCTCACTCATTCCAACAACTAAAACACCATTTGTATATAGCTTTAGTCCTGATACTTGCCCAACTGGCACAACTGTTGTTTTGTCTATTATGCTTACTGATACTTCTTTTACATTGAATGTATCAAATAATTTTACATCTACAGTTGCTTCTTTGTTCTTAGAATCTGAAAGCGATGATATTTCTGATGATGCTAAAACTGTATCACAATCTTTGTCTCCTATTTTTAATGATATTCCCGCAAAATTTCCTATATTTAGTTGTTCTCCTCCATATAGGATGATATTGTTTGGTATGCTATCTACTTTACAGCAATATGTGTATATACATAATAAAAAAGCAATAATAAATATTCTTCTGGTTCTTTTCATTTTCCCACCTTCGAATTTATTATTGCCTTTTTTTGATTTTTTATTCTTTTGAGTTTTTATTTTTAAAGCATAAAAATATTGAGGCAAAAAACTTCTCATTTTTCCACCCCAACTATTGATTTTCAGCCCAATCTTTAAATATTACCTTCTAGCTCGTTCATCTAAAGAATCCAAATTATCTAATGCCTTACCAGTTCCCAAAGCTACACAAGAAACTGTATCTTGAGCAATCATAACATTAATTCCAGTTTTTTCTTGTAAAAGCTTATCTAATCCATCAATTAAGCATCCTCCACCAGTCATATAAATACCTTTATCACTTATATCTGCTGCAAGCTCTGGTGGTGTCCTTTCTAATACAGAATGTACTGCATCAACAATCATTAAAGCTGGTTCTTGCAAAGCTTCTAACATTTCACTTGAATGAATTGTAACTGTTGTTGGAAGCCCTGTTGTTAAATCTCTTCCTCTTACATCCATTTCAACATCTTGGATTTTTGGATAAACACATCCAACATTTACTTTTAATTCCTCTGCTGTTCTTTCTCCTATTGCTAAATTGTATTTTTTCTTAATATATTTAGAAACATATTCATCAAATTTATCTCCTGCAACTTTTATTGATGTACTTACAACAGAACCTCCAAGCGATATTACCGCAATGTCTGTTGTTCCTCCACCAATATCTACTACCATATTTCCACAAGGTTTTGATATATCTATTCCTGCTCCAATTGCTGCTGCTATTGGTTCTTCTATTAAATATACTCTTCTTGCTCCTGCATTTGTTGCCGCATCTATTACTGCTTTTTTCTCAACCTCTGTTACTCTTGATGGTATACATATCATTATTCTTGGCGCAAATAACGTTTTTCCACCAACTTTATTTATAAAATATTTCAACATTTTTTCAGTCACTGTATAATCTGATATCACACCATCTCGTAATGGTCTTGTTGCCACTATGTTTCCTGGTGTTCTTCCAAGCATTCTTCTTGCCTCTTCTCCTACTGCCACAACATCTCCCGTATTATTATCAACAGCCACTACTGATGGCTCGCGTAGTACTATTCCTTTTCCTTTTATATAAGCTATAACTGTTGCTGTACCTAGGTCTATTCCTATGTCTTGTCCCCATCCGAATTTAAACATTCTGCATCCTTCTCCTTTTGTTTTTATTTATTACATTATTATTACATTTTGTTTACGATTATATTACACTTTTTACTTTTTATCAATAGATTTTTCTAAAAAACTTGGAAAAGGCAAAATTTTTGAATTGGGGACGGTTCCTTTTTCAAAAAAGAACCGTCCCCAATTCAAAATAATTAAAAATGCTTTCCTTTTTTTCTTGGTCTAACTATATCTTCTGTATCATTTTGCGTAAAACTATCATTATCTTCTTTATTTTCTTCATTAGTTTCTTCGATATTAATTGTATCATCTTTCATTGCAAATATTTCGTCTTTTTTCTTGTTGTTTAACCTTTTGAAAAACTCTTCTTCTTCATCTAAATTTATTCTTTCTTTGTCATCGTCATCATATTCATATTTTTCATCATCATCTGTATTCATTTTATGTTTTACAATTACGAAAATAATTGCACAAACTATAATAAATCCAACACTTCCAAGTAAAATTATTCTTATTTTGTTTGCCTTTTTTTCGGCATCATTTAAAGTATTGTTTAGTGCATTTGCATCTTTGTTGGTTTTATTTACTATTATTTGATATGTAGAATTTTGCTTTGTTTCCTCATTATAAACCAATAATGTTATTGTATTTTCACCTTCTACAAAATTTTCGTTTCCCGCTATGTCTATACTTACATTATCATTTGCTTTTTCAGTTTCTATATCTAAACTTGATACATTTTCTGTTACATTTACTTTATATTCATATACATTTGGTGAAAATGATGGTGTTAGATTATATCCTTTTATTGATAATTTTTTCAAGTCTGATTCGCTATTTTTATTGTCTTGTGATACCACCGAATTTGTTGTATTATTAGAGGTTGCATTTTCTGTTGCTCCATTTTTTCCTTCTTCTCTTGTTACATTTATTGTATATGTTTTAGTTGTTCCATCTTCTGCTGTAACTATTACATTTAGCTCATTTTTTCCGACATTTAATTTTTGAGCTCCAGCTCCTGTTATTGTTGCTTTTTTGTCTTGCGCTGTTGCATATATTGTAATATTTTCTACATCGTTTGGTACACTTACATTATATGAGGTTGTTGATATCTTGAAACCTTTAAAATCATTTGGTTTTATTCCCAAATTACTTAAATTTGCATTATTTGATTTGTTGGTTGCTTTATTATCATTTTTTAAAACCTTGATTTTTCCAGCAGTTGAGCCTGTAAATTTTTTATCGCTTGATGTTTCTTTCATATCTGCTGCAGTTGCTGTTACTTTTACATCTCCTTCTCCGTTTATCTTAACTGAGGTACTAGCAGACCCATCAACATTTATGCTATTTTCCGATAATGTTGCATTTCCTTCAACACTTAAATTTACCTTTCCAGTTGCTCCTTTTGCAGTAACTGTGGCAGTAATTGTATCCCCTACCTTTGCAGAAGAATTGGAAAAACTAATTACCATACTTGCCGCATTTGATTTTGGTGCTATTAGTAGTACAAATATAATTGATATTATTACACACAATATTCTTTTCTTTAGATTCATAACCTTTGCCTCATTTCTATATATCTCTTTTTAAATTTATGCCTATAGTATATCATTTTTATATTTTATAAGTCAATAGATTTTTATTTTTTTCATTTCTAATTGGGGACGGTTCTTTTTTGAAAAAGGAACCGTCCCAATTTTTAAATTATTTTATTAATTTTAACATTATTTCTTCTAAATCTATTTTTATTTCATTTCCATTTTCTTCATATTTACAAACCATTGTTGTATTTATTTCTATTTCACAATTTTTTCCAGATATTTTTATAAATCCTGTTTTTTCATCATATATTACTGTTGCATCTTCTAATTCAATTTTTCCATCTAGTCCTCTTTCTAGCTTAAGCCTTATATTTCCTTTATTTTCGTATTCTTTTAACTTTTCAGTTAATTCATTTTCATTAAATTTTGCCATAGTAATTTCCTCTCTTTCTTTTTTATTATTTACTATTTGAAAATTTTATATTCATGATAACTTAATAAGCTTTTAACTTCCTATCTTGAATAAGTGTTTTATTCATCACCTCGAATCGCGAATTTTTGATTTTTAGATTTTTTTGATTGAATTTTTGAATTAATTTTATATTATGGTAGCATATTTGTGGAGGAAAATCTAGCGAACAGAGGAATTTTTTCTACACTATATCTTCAATACAACATTTTTTTCTTATAAAAAACAAAAAGTACAGAGTAATCTCCATACTTTTTACTATCTAATTATACATAAATAATCATTTACAATTATAAAACCTAGACATCAATATATTGAAACTCTAAATCCCACTCCATCAAAACTACTATTTATACTAAAACTATTTCTACTACTAGCTGAAAAATTTCCACCAATATTAATATAATTTCCACCTCTGTAAGCACAACTTGATTTATTATCATTATTATTTTCTAAAGTCCACTCAAATACATTTCCTGCAACATCATATAAATTAACTTGTGAAAAACTTTCGTTAGCACCTGTTGTTAATAATACACTAGAATTCAATTTTTTTTCAAATGGACATTTGCTAAATGTTTGTCCTAAATCTAAAGAATATTTTGCTTTTTCATTATTTATGTTATATAAATTATCCACATAGTTTCCCATTAGTTTACTTTTTTCAACACCATTTATTACTTCATTTTCCACATTTCCCCTATTGTGTATAAAACACATAATTAAATCCCATTGTATGCCAAACAATAAACTGCTCATATAACTCCCAGATTCAACATTTTCAGACAATACCTTTGCTTGAGTTCTGGTTATATAATTATATGGATATATATTTTCTTTTGACAATGGAATACTTACCGCTTCCCCAGGTTCTGTTCTATTTTTTTCGATTCCTGCTTCATATCTTCCTACCCAAAATCCACCATTTTCATATACACTTTTTAGCATTTTATATTTAGCATCATTATATTCATTTGCATTTTTAAACCAGCCTTCAGAAGTACCCTCAAAAAATTCATCTTTGAAATTTGTTTGAGTTCTATATTCACTTGCATAGTCCTGCAAATCTTTTTCTATCAAATTGCACTCATTCTCTCCAAATGTTGATATATCTAATCCTGCATTTTTGTAAACTTCCCTAGTTTTAGGCACTTCAACCCAAACATATTCACTTCCAGTTGCTTTTTCTTTTATTACTAGACCAGTACTTAAATCTGTACCATCTACTCTTTCAAATTTATTTGTATCTGGTAAATATGGGATAGTATATTCTGTTGATGGTAAATTTGACATATATTTATTAAAAGTTTTTTCATACTCATTTAATGTTTCATTTTCTTGTTTCTGAGCTTCTTCCGTTTTTTCTTTAGCCTCTGCCGCTCTATTCAAAATTCCATTCTGTCCTGTAAGCATACTTATGCTAACTCCGTGCCAATATCAAAAGTACAATAATAGTAACCACTAGCGCAATTAACGTTATTCCCAGATTTTTCTCAAATTTATTTTTCATTTCTCCTCGTCCTCTCATTTTACAATCGATAAAAAACGTATATTATATTCTGTAATTAAAATATACCATATTATGCATTCGTTTTCAATTGCATCTTCAAATGTAACACAAATATAAGATTTTTGTAACATTCTTCTATTTTAAGTACTGTAATTAATTTATATATCTTGAAATTATCATTTACAGTAAGTTTCACTAATTTATATTGTAACAATTCTACCTAAACTTTATTCACTATTAATATCATAAAACAAAATTAGTCACATAACAAATAATCACTTTGCCTTTCTAATAACAAAAAAAGAGCTAATTCTCTCAATCCAAACACACATGTATATTGAGCATTAACTCTTAATTTTCTAAATTTCCTCTACATAAAATTCACTCGTTGATTAAATTCTACCATTATAGATTTATCTCCTTTTGTTCTATCTCTTGGAACTACTATTCATACCTAGGAAAAGGTGGTCTTGGTGGCATAGGAGGCCTTGGACCCATACCAGGTCTGCAATTTGGTCCAAAGCATCCGTGGTCTACCTAATAACTCTCTTAAAATCAAAATTCTAATTAAATCATTTAACCCACCATTTCTCCTAATCTGTCTATTTTCTCCTCTTTTCTCACTACCAGTTGTATCCGCTTCTTTAGCTTCCTCTTTACTTCCAGAGCCTCTAACATCATTATTCAAAGTAATATTTAACTCTACTGCATCATTTACCTCAATATTACTATAAACTTCTTCAACCATTCTAGCAATATCTAATTTACTATATCCCCTATAATTATTATTTTTAGCACAAACCTTTCTAACCATAGGGTACACAATCTTATAAATTTCTGGATAGCAATCCTCTAATTCTTGAGTAACATTTCTGTTTTGATAACTTTGCATATTTCCCTGAATGTAATTAGGATTATAGCCATAAGGATAACTATCCACCATATCATACATCTTTTCATAATTCATACCAATATTTTCTGGATTATAATGTTCGTATGTATTCCTATATCCACCAACTGGATAATTAAAAAAGTTTTGCATATACTCTTCGTACATATTTTAAACCTCCTTAAAATTTCCGCAAAAAAACATCCTTAGAAAATAATTTTTCCAAAGATGCTTCTTTATGGAAAAACCTCAATTTGGTATATTTTATTCCAAAGAGATTTTTTTGTTACATTTTATTTACAATATCCTTAAATTGATGTCCTCTATCATACATATTTTTAAACATATCAAAACTCGTACTTGCAGGCGAAAATAATACAACTTGACCTGGTACAGAGTAACGCTTTGCAAGAATTACAGCTTGAGACAAACTATTTACCATATAAATATTTATCTCTTTATTTTCGTTTTCTTCTTCTGCCTTTACGCTATCGAATATTTTTCCTGAGGTTTGACCCATCAAAATTAATGTTTTTACTTTATCTAATATTGGTTTAGCAATAGGTGTGTAATCCAAATTTTTATCAGCTCCACCAGCAATTAAAACAATTTCTTCATCAAATGCATTTAATCCCGAAATTGTTCTTGATGGTGTAGAACTTGCAGAATCATTGTACCATTTTACTCCATTTATTTCCTTAACAAATTCTATTCTATGTTCAACACCTGGAAATGTTTTAATAACTTCTATTGCAGTTGAAATATCAACTAAAGTTCTTGTTGCTGCAATTGCTGCACATATATTTTCATAATTATGTTTTCCTCTAATTGTAAGCTCTTTTGTTCCAACTATGTGCTTTCTTAATTTATCATCACATTCTTTTATTACATCATCATCTACAATATAACCATTATCTAATTTTTCCTTACTACTGAAAAATATTACTTTTCCCTTAACCTCTGCCGAGCAATTTCTTGTTATTTCATTATCATAATTTAAAATAACTATTCCATCTCTATCTTGATATTTAAATATGTTCTTTTTAGCTTCTATATATTCCTCATAATCTTTATGAACATTTAAATGATTTGGTGTAATATTTGTTATAACAGATATATTTGGACTTACTTCCATTCCCATTAATTGGAAACTACTTAGCTCCAAAACAACTTTATCATCTGGCATAATTTCATTTAACTTAGTAAAAAGTGGTGTTCCAATATTTCCACCAACATAGCAATTATATCCTGCTTTTTTTAGTATTTCTGATATCAAAGTTGTGGTTGTAGTTTTTCCATCACTTCCAGTTACACCAATTATCTCTGCTGGGCACATTTTCATAAGAAGTTCAACTTCTGTTGTTACAATTGCCCCCCTATTTGCTTCTTCTTCCAATTCTGGAACAGTTGGCAAACAACTTGGACTGCGAAGTATTAAGTCAAAACCACGTAATTTGTTCAAATAGCTTTTTCCAAGTGACATTTCCATTGCATAATTTGTAACTTTATCTATTATTTCTTTTGGTATCTCACCTATTTCTCTCGAATCAAATACTGTTACTATAGATTTCTTATCATGAAAATAGTCTATCAATGGCAAATTGCTTACACCGAGTCCTATTATTGCTACTTTTCTATTTTTTATGTATTCCTCAAATTCTATTAGTTTTTCATTTTGATATTCCAATTTGAATTCTCCCTTTCTTTATTTTTTATATTTTATGTTTGTTTTTTCTTTTCGTTCATATTAGCACATTTTTTCTATTTTTACAAGTTTTGTATGTATGTTTTTACTGTTTTAAGTTCATAATATTTATATAATTTAGTTAAAACGGAGGTGTTTATTATGGCTAAAGGTAAAAAAAATAAAAATAATAACAGCAATAGTAATAGCAATAACAATAATAGTGAAAATAATCAATAAATTCATGGGACAAAAGGGACCGGGTCTTTTTTGTCCCAACTCATTTAGACTCATTAAGACCTGTTCTTTTGGTGGCAAATTTTCCATTGGAACCGGTTCTTTTTGGGGCAAAAAAAATACTGTACCATTTTATTTAATGATACAGCTATATAAATTATTAATAAAAAATTGCCCATAAAACAAATGCCCATATTAAGCTTTTAGATAATTCCTTATCTGTAAATACATCTTTAAACATTTCAGATACAGATTTTATGTCCTTTTGTAGTTCTTCGCTATCCTCTAAAATTTCTATTTTGTATTTTTCAACATTTTCTGCTGTGAAATAAACCACAAATTTTTTAGGTTCATTTATTTTTGCATCTTCTATTTTTAAGTATTTTGTTCCTACTAATGCATCTCTTCTATTAAAAATTTGAACTTTTATATATTTTCCGTTTAAATCGTTTTCTTCTGTACTTGTTACTTCTCCAAATATTCTACCATTTACTTTTGTTGATTGTGCTATATCTATTTTGGTTTGTGATGGTATTTCGACATCGCTTTCTATATTTTTGTATGATGAGTTGAATCCTATATATGTCATTAACATTGTAAATAAGTAAAATAGTATTATCCATATTATATATTTTCTGAATGTTTCTAGTCTTCCCATTTTATTTCCTCCATTTTTGTTGATATTTATATTGTACTAAAATTTGGAGGAATTGGCAAGGTTTTTGGGGGATTTTGTGGAAATAAGTATGATTATTAATTGTTTTTTTATTTTTAATCATAATATATAAAAAACAAATTATTCGTACTAATATGTGTACTGATTTTTATTTTCACATTGTATACAATAACATATATCTAATATGAAAGGAAGTAAAATATGGACAAATTAAAAATAGAAAAAAATTCAAAAACTAATGATAGTGTTACACGTACTATAAGAATAAGTGGTCGTACATTTGATAAAATTAATGAATTGGCAACAGAAAATGAAATAAGTTTTAACTGTGTTGTTAATCAAATAATAGAATTTGGATTACATAATTTAGATGAAAAATAATTTTTTTGAAATGGGGACGGTTCCTTTTTGAAAAAGGAACCGTCCCCATTTCAAAAAAAGAGAACTTTCGTCCCCCTTTTTATCTACTTATTCATCTCTTCTGCAAACATCTTATTTAACATCTGTGGGTTAGCTTTTCCCTTAGTTTCCTTCATAGCTTGACCAACTAAAAATCCTAAAGCTCTGTCTTTTCCAGCTTTAAAATCTGCAACAGATTGTGGGTTATTTGCTAATACTTTTTGAACCACTTCTTTTATTGCTCCTTCATCAGAAATTTGTATCCAACCTTTTTCTTTAATAATTTCTTCTGGTTCTCTAGGATTTTCGAACATTTCTGTTAATACTTTTTTAGCTATACTTGAGCTTATTGTTCCTTTATCTATTAATATTACTAGGTTTGCAAGTTGCTCCGCAGTAAATGGAATTTCTACTGGTTCCATTTCTTTTTCATTTAAGATTCTAGAAATATCAGAAATTATCCAGTTGCTTACTGCTTTGTGATTACCACAAATTTTGCTTGCTTCCTCAAATAAGTTTGATAAGTATTTAGATGAAACAATTATTCCTGCATCTTTCTCAGACATTTTATATTCATTTCTATATCTTTCATATCTGCTTTCAGGTAATTCTGGTAAATTATTTTTTACGTTTTCTATATATTCATCAGATAATTTGATTGCAACCAAATCTGGATCTGGGAAATATCTATAATCTTGAGCATCTTCTTTGTCTCTCATTGGGAATGTTTTTCCTGAAACATCATCCCATCTTAGAGTTTCTTGCTCAATTACTCCGCCATCTTCTAGGACATCGATTTGTCTTTCTACCTCATATTCAATTGCTCTTGTTATACTTCTAAATGAATTCATATTTTTCATTTCTGTACGTGTTCCAAGCTTTGTATCTGTTTTCTTTTTAACAGATACATTTACGTCTGCTCTTAATGAACCCTCTTGCATTTTACAGTCTGAAACCTCTATATATTCCAAAATTGATTTTAACTTTTTAAGGTATTTATCAACTTCTTCTGGTGAAGATAAATCAGGCTCTGAAACCATTTCAATTAGTGGTACACCTGCTCTATTTAAGTCAACTAAGCTTCCTCCTCCAAAATCATCATGGTTTAATTTTCCTGCATCTTCTTCTATATGAATTCTAAGTAATCTTATTTTCTTTTTGTTTCCATCTTTATCATCTATTTCAATATATCCGTGTTCACAAAGTGGTTTATCAAATTGTGATATTTGATATGATTTTGGCAAATCTGGATAATAATAATTTTTTCTATCATTTTTACTGTTTCTTGAAATCTCACAGTTTGTTGCTAAACCTGCTTTTACTGCATATTCAACAACTTTTTCATTCAAAACAGGTAATGTTCCTGGCATTGCCATACATATTGGACATGTATGTGTATTTGGGCTAGCTCCAAATGATGTTGGACATGAACAGAATATTTTTGTTTTTGTTGATAGTTCTGCATGCACTTCTAGTCCTATTACTACTTCATAGTCTTCTCTTGACATTTTTGTTTCCTCCTTTTGTTCTACTTTCCTATTTTCTAAATTCTGGTCTATAATTTTCTCTAAATTTAACCTTTTGCTCAAAAGTATAAGCAGCATTTAAAATCTTTTCTTCCTCAAATTTATTACCAATTAACTGCATTCCGACTGGCATACCTTCACTATCAACTCCGCAAGGAATAGAAATTGCTGGAACTCCTGCAATGTTTATAGATACCGTACAGATATCTGCTAAATACATTTCTAATGGGTTATTTGATTTTTCTCCAATATTGAAAGCTGTAACTGGTGAAGTTGGAGTTAAAATTACATCATATTTCTCAAAAGCCTTGCTAAATTCATTTGAAACAAGAGTACGAACTTGTTGAGCTTTTTTGTAATATGCGTCATAATAACCTGATGATAACACATAAGTTCCAAGTATAATTCTTCTTTTAACCTCTGGTCCAAATCCCTCGCTTCTAGATTTTTTGTAGATTTCTTTTAAATTAGAATATTCTGGAGTTCTATATCCATATCTTATTCCATCAAATCTACCTAAGTTTGAACTTGCCTCAGCACAAGCGATTATATAGTATGTTGCTAATGCATATTTTGCAACATCTAAAGAAAATTCTTCAACTTCCGCTCCTAATTCTTTGTATGTTTCAATTGCTTTTGTAAGTTCTTTTTTAACTTCTTCATTTATACCTTCTCCAAAGAATTCTTTTGGAACGCCAATTTTTAGACCTTTAACATCATTTTTTAGAGCCTTTGTATAGTCTTTTTTCTCTATCTCCTCTGATGTTGTATCTTTTTCGTCATGTCCTGCAATTAAGCTTAAAAGCATAGCACTATCTCTAACATCTTTAGTTATAGGGCCTATCTGGTCTAAGCTTGATGCAAATGCAACTAATCCATATCTTGAAACTAGTCCATAAGTTGGTTTTAATCCTACAACACCACATAATGAAGCTGGTTGACGGATACTTCCACCAGTATCTGAACCTAATGCCCAAGGAACCATATTAGCTGCAACAGCTGCTGCTGAACCTCCTGATGAACCACCAGGAACCTTGTTCAAATTCCAAGGATTTTTTGTCTTTTTAAAATATGAACTTTCTGTTGAACTTCCCATTGCAAATTCATCCATATTTAATTTTCCTAAAGATATTATATTTTCATCTTTTAATTTTTCTATAACTGTTGCATCATAAGGAGAAACAAAGTTTTCTAGCATTTTAGAGGAACATGTTGTTTTTGTTCCTTTCATACATAAATTGTCTTTTATTCCTATTGGAATTCCTGCATATTCTCCCAAATCTTCGCCATTATCTAGCTTTTCTTGTACTTTTTGAGCTTCGGCTTTTGCTTCTTCTAAATATGTTGTTACAAATGCCTCTACTTCTGGCTCTTTTTCATTTATTCTGTTACAATAACTTTCTAGTATTTCTGCTATTGTAAGTTCTTTTCTTTTTAGTTTTTGTTGTAATTCGTGAACTGTTAGTTCTGTTATATTCATCGTTTTACCTCCTTGCTTGTTGGTGACGGGACCATAGGGGTCGGTTCTTTTTGGTCCCATTTATATTATTTTTTCCTTATATTTATCATTATAATGGGACCCAAAAGAACCGACCCCTATGGTCCCACTTGCATCAATTAATTTATAACCTTAGGTATCTTAAACATATTCATTTCCTTAGAAGGAGCATTAGCAAGTAACGCTTCATTATCCTCAAATACCTTAATTTCATCTTTTCTAAATCTATTTTTAGCCTCATTTGCTCCTATTGTAATATCTAAATTATCAACAGGTGCATTATTTACAACTTCTGCAAAATTTAGAATATCTTGTAAATTTGCTAAATAGCTATCAATTTCGTCATCCTTTAAAGTTAATTGTGCAAGATTTGCAATATGCAAAAGTTCTTCTTTACTAACTGTCATTTTAATTCCTCCTATCTTCTATCCTTTTCTCAAAATTTCTATGTGTACATCTCTTAATTGTTCTCTCTTAACATTTCCTGGTGCTCCCATCATTAAATCTTCGGCCTTGCTATTTAGTGGGAATGCAATTACTTCTCTTATTGTTTCTGAATTTGTAAGAAGCATAAGCATTCTGTCAATTCCAGGTGCAATACCTGCATGTGGTGGTGCTCCAAATTGGAATGCAGTGTATAAAGCTCCAAATTTTGTCTTTACCTCTTCCTCTGTATAACCTGCCATACTAAAAGCTTTTAGCATTATTTCGATGTCGTGATTTCTTACTGCTCCTGATGATAACTCAATTCCATTACATACTATATCATATTGATATGCTAAAATGTCTAATGGATTTTGATGTTCTAATGCGTCTAGTCCACCTTGTGGCATTGAAAATGGGTTATGACTAAATGCTAATTTTTCGTGGTCATCTAATTCGAACATTGGGAAATCTATTATCCAACAGAACTTGAATACATCTTCATCTATTAAATCTAGTCTTTTTCCTAATTCAGTTCTTATTTGACCTGCAAGTTCAGTAGCTCTTTTTTCGCTATCTGCTATGAAAAATATTGTATCATTTTTTTCCAATTTTGCCAAGCTTATTAGCTCTTTTTTTAGCTCTTCTGGTATAAATTTATCAATTGGGCCTTTGTAACTTAAATCTTCTTGAACTTCTAAGTATCCAAGTCCTTTCATTCCTATTTTCATTGCATATTCTAACATCTTCTCGTGGAATCCTTTTGACATATGTCCACTTACCTTTATTGCTCTTACTGTTCTTCCTATAAATGGCTTAAATGTACATCTGCTAAAGAATTCTGATAAATCTATTATATATAATGGATTTCTTAAGTCTGGTTTATCTGAACCATATTTTAACATTGCATCTTTATATGTGATTCTTGGGAATGGGTATTCGGCAATTTTCTTTTTTGAGAATTTTTTAAATGTGTTATACATTACAGGCTCTATTACTTTAAATACATCTTCTTGGCTTGCGAAACTCATTTCCATATCTAATTGATAAAATTCTCCAGGTGCTCTATCAGCTCTTGCATCTTCATCTCTGAAACATGGTGCTATTTGGAAATATTTGTCTATTCCAGATACCATAAGTAGTTGCTTAAATTGTTGTGGAGCTTGTGGAAGTGCATAAAATTTTCCTGGATGTAATCTACTTGGTACTAAATAATCTCTAGCTCCTTCTGGTGATGAACTTGTAAGGATTGGGGTTTGAACCTCTAAAAATCCTTGTTCAACCATTTGTGCTCTTAAAAATTGTAAAACCTCAGCACGTAATTTTAAGTTGTTTTGTAATTTTTGACCTCTTAAATCTAAATATCTATATTTAAGTCTTACATCTTCTCTTACTTCTTGATTTGAATTTACTTCAAATGGTAAATTTGCTGTTCTTTTTCCTAGAACTTTGATTTCTTCGATATAAATTTCAACTTCTCCAGTTTTTAATTTAGGATTTCTTGTTTCTTCTGACCTTTTTCTAACTGTTCCATATACTGTTACAGATGATTCTATTGGAATATGTGATACAACATCTACATCTTGTGATTCCATAGATGTTACAACTTGTGTTATTCCATACATATCTCTAATATCTAGAAAAACTAACCCTCCTAAATCTCTTATTGTTTCTACAAATCCTGCTATTCTTACTTTTTTTCCTACATCTTCTAATGATATTTCGTTACAGGTATGTGTTTTAAATTTACTCATTTTGCATTTCTCCTTTACTTTTTGTTTTGGATTAGCAGAGTTTAAACAAACAAAAATCGCCCTCTGCTAATAATGCAGGGACGAATAATAATTTATATATTATATCCGCGGTACCACCCAAGCTTGAAAGTTTTACCGTAAAAATCTTTCCTCTTTTAACTATTGCTCCAATGTGTTTCGGTTATAGTCTGTTTTCTAAAAGGGCTTTCAGCCGATGACCCTTATTCTCTTATAGCAACCTTGACTGCCTTTGCATCTTCATTGCAATTTTTTTTATGGTATATATATTATACCCATTTTTTTTATTTGTCAATACTTTTTTGCGGTAAGATCGTTTCTTTTTCCATTGGGACCGTTTCCTTTCGGCAAAAAATTGTTTTTTTTTTCATTGGGGACGGTTCTTTTCGCGAAAAGAACCGTCCCCAATACGAAAAAATTACTCCCCTGCTACAAATCCAGTTGAATATGCAATCTGTAAATTAAATCCACCTGTATAGCTATCAACATCTAAAATCTCACCTGCAAAATATAAACCTGAAATTAATTTAGATTCCATAGTTTTAGGATTTACCTCTTTTATGCTTATTCCACCAGCTGTAATTATTCCATCTTCTATTCTTCTAAAATTTTTTATTGTAACCTCAAATTCTTTTAGCAATTTTACAATCTGGATCCTTTCTTGTTTTGTTATAGAATTAACTTGTTTTTCTGGATTTATACCTGAACGCTCTATTATTACAGGAATTAACTTTTGTGGTAACAATTTATCTAAACTATTTTTGAAATTTTTATTTTTAAAATCCTCGAAATCTCTTAAAATTCTATCATTTAATTTTTCCTCTGTTAAAGCTGGTTTTAAATCTATTAATAATTTGATTTTTTTATTTTTTAGTAATTCATCTATATTTTTATACCTTACTAAATGTGCCGAACCACTTAAAATTACTGGACCAGATACACCAAAATGTGTAAATAACATTTCTCCAAAGTCCTCGTAAATTGTTTTATTTTTACAAGTATCAACCATTTTAATTTTAACATTTCTTAAACTTAAGCCCTGTAAACTTCTATGTAAATCTTGTTCATAAGTTTCTAATGGTACAAGTGATGGCTTTATTTTTGTTATCGTATGTCCTAATTTTTTTGCCATTTCATATCCATCTCCTGTTGATCCTGTTAGTGGATAACTTTTTCCACCTGTTGCAAGTATTACCTTTTCAGCATTTATTATGGCTCCATTTTTACATTTTACTCCTGTTATTCTTTTTTCATCATTTATTAATATTTCTGAAACAGGCATTTCGTACATTATCTTTACATTTTTTAGATTTTTTAATTTTTTTTCAAAACAATTTAATACATCTTTAGACTTGTCTGTTACTGGAAAAATTCTATTTCCTCTTTCTTCTTTTACATCTAACCCTTGTTTTTTTAAAAAGCTAATTATATCTTGATTTGTAAATTTATTATAGGCACTATATAAAAACATTCCATTTCCAGGTGTATTTTTTATAAAATCTTCCATTGGTAAAGAAGATGTAATGTTACATCTTCCTTTTCCTGTTATTAACAGTTTCTTTCCTAAACCTTTATTCTTCTCTAGTAATATAACTTCATTTTCATTTTCTGCAGAAGTAATTGCAGCCATCATTCCTGCAGGACCTCCACCTATTACTATAACTTTCATTTAAAATATGCTCCCTACTATAATTCCAATTATTGCTCCAACAACTACTTGAAGTGGAGTATGACCTAAAACTTCCACTAGCTTTTCTTGAACTTGCATACCAGTTAGCCCAGGTGTTTCAATAATTCTATTTAATAAAGTGGCTTGCTTTCCAGCAGCTCTTCTTACTCCTGCTGCATCATACATAACAACACAAGAAAATACAAGTGATACCGCAAATTGCCATCCATCAAATCCAACTTCTTTTCCTATCATTACTGTTATTGCCATAACTATTGCAGAATGTGAACTTGGCATTCCTCCAGCTCCCATTATCCTTTTAAAATTAAACTTTTTTGTTGCTATTAAATCCCATAATACCTTAAAACATTGAATTCCAAGCCACGTAAAAAATGGCACCCACATAAATTTGTTATGTAATAATTGTGTTAATATTTCCATAAATGTTAGCATATACAGAATTCAAAGTATATGCTTCCTCCCTTCTATTTAGTCACGTATTTTTACAATTTTATTCTTCCGCTGTAAAGTTTTCCTCTTTAATTTCACCATTTTTTTCTAAAATTATTGTTATTCTTTTTTCTGCATCTTCTAAAAGTTTACTACAATCTTTTGATATTTTCATACCTTCCTCAAATTTATTTAAAGAATCTTCTAAACTTAGATTTCCTTTTTCTAATTCTGTTACAATTTTCTCTAAATCTTCCATTTTGTTTTCGAAATTATCTTTTTTATCCATATTATTTAAATCCTTTCATTTATTTTATTACTACTGTCTTATCCTTCAAATCCACATCATATTCTGCTAGTTGTTCTGTAGTTGTCTTACTTCTTACAGAAATTGTATATGTTGTATCACTTGATTTTACATCTATTGTATAATAAACAGTTGTATCATCAGCTCCCCATTCATTTTTAACAAGATTTATTGCTGCTTCGTCTCCGTTTTCTTCCTCACTGTTTGTATTTGTAACCGTGTTTTCTGTCTCATTTTTAACTGTTTCAGATGATTTTGTTTCTTCTTCGCCTTTAATTTCTTGTTTTACTTCATTTTCTGTTGTTTCATTTTTATTTTCTTCTGATGTTACATTATTTTCATTTGATATTGTATTCTCACTTTCTACTTTATTGCTAGAAATTTGTGATTTATTTTCTTTTTCGTTCATTTCATTTTGTGTATCTTTAAAATCTTTTATTTTTATTCCTACTATTGCTCCAACTATAATTAAAGCAATTATACTACATATAATAACAGCTTTTTTATTAACCATAATTTTCTCCTTTCGGGACCATTAGGGTCGGTTCTTTTTGGTCCCATCTTTTTCCAAAAAAGACCCGGTCCTTTTTGTGCTTTTTGCACAATCTCCTTAATTCAATATTTTAGCATTTCTACTTCCATCTATTAACTTAATCGTTATCTCATCATTTTCCTTCAAATCTTTACTAGACTTAATTATTTTTCCATCTTTTTCCACTATAGAAAATCCTCTAACCATAGTCTTTAAAGGACTTAAAGCATCTAATTTTGATACCATGTTTTGAAAACTTTTTTCTGCTTCTTTTTGTTTTAAAATCATAGCATTTTCCATTTGTTTTATAAATCCATCTAATTTTAAATAATTGTTTTGCATATTTTGAACCGGATCAGTAAACACTTTTGAACTCATTAAATTTTGATATTTCATTTTTAAAAGTTCTAATTTTTTCTTTAAACTTAATCTTGCTCTTTCGTTTAATGTATTTATTTTGTTTTTTAACTCATAAATATCTGGATTTGCAAGCTCTGCCGCTGCTGATGGTGTTGGAGCTCTTAGGTCTGATACAAAATCTGCAATTGTAAAGTCTGTTTCGTGTCCAACTGCTGAAATTATTGGAATTTCTGAATTATATATTGCTCTTGCAACAATCTCCTCATTAAATGGCCATAAATCTTCTAGCGAACCTCCACCTCTTGCTAAAATTATTACATCTGCTAACTTTTTCTCATTCATTGTTTCAATTCCTTTTACAATTTCTTTAGCAGCTCCTGGCCCTTGAACAGGAACAGGAAGTAATCTTATATAACAATTTGGATTTCTTCTAGTTGATACATTTATAATATCTCTTATTACAGCTCCAGTCTGAGATGATAAAACTCCTATTATTTTAGGTTTTAATGGAATTTTCTTTTTATGAGATTCATCAAATAATCCTTCTTTTGCTAAATCTTCTTTTAATTTTTCATAAGCCGCATACAAATCTCCAACACCTTGCTCCATCATTGCCTTTGCGTAAATTTGATATATTCCATCTCTCTCAAATACAGATACTCCACCGAATACAATGACCTTCATTCCATCTTTTGGTTTAAAATTTATTCTTTCGGCATAGCTTTTGAACATTATACATTTAATTAATGATTTATCATCTTTTAATGTAAAATAAAAATGACCTGTATAATGTGCCTTAAAGTTTGATATCTCACCCTTTACAACAACTGCATTTAAAGCTTCATCTCCTGCTATTTTCTCTTTTATATATAAATTCAAGTCTGAAACACTAACCGCCATTGCCTCATAATTCATATTCTTCAACCCTTTCATATAAAATATGGACAAATCTTAACATAAATTAAGACTTGCCCATATCTTACATTTCTTTAACAATTTTTGCCAAAGCTCCATTTATAAACTTACTTGACATATCTTCTCCGTATGTTTTTGCTAGTTCTACCACTTCGTTTATTTCAACTTTATATGGGATATTTTTATATTTTATTTCATATATTGCAAGCTTTAATAAACTTAAATTAACCTTAGAAATTCTATCAATTTTCCAATCTGATGTTAAAGAGCTTTCTACTGTTTTATTTATTTCTTCCGCATTTTCATTTATTCCATATATACAATCTTTTATGTATTCAATTGCTTCTCTATCTTCTATTTCATTGTTTTCGATGTATAAATCGATTTGCTCATCTAAATTTTCATTTTTTTGAATTTCTAAACTATATATTAGTTTAAATGCTAATTCTCTTATTTCTGACCTTTTCATTTTCTACCTCTTTTACATTCTGTCTATAAATTGTTTGATTTTGTCTTTTACATATTGCTTATTTTGTTGTACATAATTTCCAACAAATGCTCCCATAAATATTAATATTATTGCTACTATTAAATTATACAATTTTGTTATTAATATTAATATTGCAACTATTATTCCTATTATTGCTCCTTTATAATTATCCCAAAATTCTTTTAAACTTCCCATAAGAAATCCTTTCTAAGTTTCAAATTATTTTTCTGTTTCATTTGATATATTTTTTATTTTTACATTTACTTCTTTAACTTCTAAGTCTGATGTCTTTTTAATTGCTTCCTTTATTTTATTTTGCATATTTAATGTAATTTCTTTTATTATTACATCTTTGCTTACAACTAAATTTACATTTACAATTAAATTATTTACAGTATCTAAGTCTATATCTACAGTTACATCATCTACACTTTCGAAATCTTTTACAACTGATTTTACTATATTTTCTATTGTTGGCTTAGAGATAAGTAGTTTTCCGTTGTCATTTTGCATTAAAACTCCATTTGCTTTTTTGTCATTATCTGATGAGTCAAAAAATATGCATTTTATACTACATAATAAACAAACTATTTCTACTCCTAAAATTATTTTTGAGGTTTGTTCTCCTTCTAAAGCCATTACTGCAAATGATGATACTGTACTTACATTTATCCATCCCGCAATCATACATATTACTAGTATTGATTGTAAAAATATTAAAACAGAAAATAATGCTAATATTACTTTATCTAACTTTTTCATTTATTTTTCTTCCTTTCTTTACAACTCAAATTTTATTCTTCTGAATTTGAGTTTGTTTCTTCTGTCTCTTCTTCTTTGCTTTCTTCTGTTAAGCTTTCTGTATTTACTCCTTGAACATGCACATTTACTTCTTCTACTTTTAATCCTGTCATATTTTCTACTGCTGTTTTTACTCTGTTTTGAATTTCAAATGCTACATCTGGTATTCTAGCTCCATAATCAACTATTATGTTTACATCTATTTTAGCTTTATTATCAGTTGTATCAACTTTTATTCCTTTTGCTAGGTTTTTCTTTCCTTTTAGTACTTCTGTTATTCCTCCTGCAAATCCTCCTGCCATTCCAAATACACCAGGTACTTCTGATACTGCAACTCCAGCTATTACTGCAATTACATCACTTGATATTTTTATTCCTTCTGTTCCGTTTTCTACTTCTTCTATGTCTTTTTCTTCTACAATTTTGTTTTCTTCCATAATTTTTTCCTCCTTAAAAAAATTGATATACATAGTATATCAATTTTTTGTGAATTTTACAACAGTTTTGGTAAAATTTAATATTTTTTTAATTGTCGCAAATTTTGCGATAGTTGCCATATATTTTTATGATGTAAATAAAAATTGTTCGACAAAAATTTTCTATACAAAATATGAGTATGCTAAGAAAATGAGCATACTCATATATCATAATATTCTTTTTATTTTAAATATTCTTCAAACTATATTTTTAAAACTCCACCAATTGTTTTGCTTTCACTAGCATCTGGTAACATTTGGCTACCACCAGTGATAACAACTGTATCTCCGCTTTCAAGAATTTCTTTATTTTTCAATTTTTCAATTCCTGCTTCGATAGTTTTATCGATGTTTTCACCTTTTTCAACTAATATTGGAGTTACGTTCCATACTAATGCTAATTGACGGAAAGTTCTCTTGTTGTCTGTTATAGCTAAGATTGGGCATCCAGCTCCAAGTCCTGCTAATCTTTTTGCTGTTTTTCCTGAATTTGTGTAGCAAACTATTGCGTCTGCATTCATAACTTTTGCAGAAACACATGCTGAATATGCAACTTTTTCTTCATAGTTTAATAATTCGATGTCTTTGTTTTCATCAAATCTCTTCCAGTAATTGATTTCTGGTTCTACTCTGTTTGCTATTTTAACCATTGTTTCAACACATTCAACTGGGTAATCACCTTGAGCGCATTCTCCTGAAAGCATTATAGCACTTGTTCTATCAAATATTGCATTTGCTACGTCTGATGCTTCTGCTCTTGTTGGTAATGGTTGATGTGTCATTGATTCTAACATTTGTGTAGCTGTTATAGCTGGTTTGTATAATTTGTTAGATGTTTTAATTATTCTTTTTTGAACTACTGGTGGTTCTGTAAAGTCTGTTTCTGTAGCCATATCTCCACGAGCTATCATTTGTCCGTCAGCTTCGTTTAAGATATCGTCTAAGTTTGATAATCCTTCTACGTTTTCTATTTTTGTGATGATTTGGATATCTTTTCCACCATTTTCATCTAATATTTTTCTTACATTTCTTATATCTTCTAAGTTTCTTGCAAATGAAATTGCAACGAAATCGTAGTTATGTGCACATGCTGCTTTTAAATCTTCTATATCTTTTTCAGCTAATCCTGGTAATCTGATTATTGTTCCAGGTAAGTTCATTGTTTTTCTGCTTCCTAATCCGTTTCCATGAACTACTGTTGTTACTATATCTTTTCCAACAACTTCGTCAACTTTTAATTCTATTGCTCCATCATCTATTAAGATTTTTGTTCCTGGTACAACGTCTTTGTATAATTCTTTATATGTTACAGAAACTTTTTCTTCGTTTCCTTCTACATCTTCATTTACTAAAGTGAATTTTTGTCCATCTTTTAATTGGATTTTTTTATTTTTTCCTGTGTATAACATTCCTGTTCTTATTTCTGGACCTTTCATATCTAGTAACATTGGGATTGGTAATTCTTTTTCTTCTCTTATTTTCATTATTGTTTCAGATTTTTCTGATTGTTCATCCCAACTTCCGTGTGAATAGTTTATTCTGCATACATTTAATCCTGCTTCGAATAATTCTTCTAATTTGTTTTCACTTGCTGGTCCTATTGTTCCAACTATTTTTGTTTTTCTTAAAGCTTTCATTTCTTTAAAATTCCTCCTTCTAAAAATTACAACTTCGGTTATTATAACATAGATTGTGGTAATTATTCAATAGTTTTTTTAATTTTTATTAATTCTTGTTATATTTTTCACTTTATTGGTATTATCATCAATTTCAAATAATACACTATTAAACATTGTTTCACCTGTTGCTATTTTATATCTTTCTGGAAGTGATGTTACAAATCTTTTTAATGCTGCATCTTTATCCATTCCTATTACTCCATTTTTAGGTCCTGTCATTCCTATATCTGTTATAAATGCAGTTCCCTTTTCTAAAATTTGTTCATCTGCTGTTTGAGTATGTGTATGTGTTCCAAAAATTGCTGTTATTTCGCCATCTAAATAATATGCCATTGCTTTTTTTTCAGCTGTTGCTTCTGCGTGAAAATCATACATTATAATATCCGCTTCTTCTTTAACTTTTTGGGCAATTTCTTTTACAACCTCAAAAGGATTATCTAACATAATATTTATTTCTGCTCTACCTAGTGCATTAATAACAGCTATTTTCTTATCTTTACATTTATAAATATTATATCCCTTTCCACAAACTGCTTTTGGATAATTAGCTGGCCTTATTAATTTTGGATCATCTATAAATTTAAAAATTTCTTTTTTACCCCAAGTATGGTTTCCCATTGTTACACAATCCGCTCCAGCAAATAATATATCTTTAAAATTTTTCTCTGTAAGCCCCATTCCCTCTGCTGCATTTTCTCCATTTACAATTACAAAATCTACATTATATTCAGTTTTCACTTTTTGAAGTCTTTTTTGAAGTTCTTTTACTCCGCTAGAACCTACTATATCTCCAACTGCTAATATGTTCATTCTTTATTCCTCACTTTCTGTATGTATTTTACTATTTTATTTAATAAAATGCAACAGGAAACAATTATTAAAAATATTATAATATCACAAAATATGAATATCCAATATTTATCATTCATAGATTGAAACACATTATCTACAATAAAATCTTCTTTAATATCGATTTTTTTATCACTTTCATTTATTTCTGCTCTTTCACATTGCACTAGTAATCTATGTGTATTTATTCCATAAGGTGTACAGGTGACTAAAGTTAATAAATCTTTTCCGTCTATTATTTTTAAATCATTAATTTCATAAGGTAAAACTACTTTTGTTTGATATACACAATATCTCATTTTTTTATCTAACGAAAAAATATAAACTTCATCTCCTATTTTTAATTCATCTATTCTTGTAAAAAGCTCAGACTTTGTGAATCCTGTATGTCCAGTCAAAACTGTATGTGTAGTATTTCCTCCAACTGGTAGCGAAGTATTTTGCAAATGACCTATTCCGTTTTTTAGTACTTCTGACTCTGTTCCGTGGTATATTGGCAAATACACTGATATTTTCGGTATTTCTATATATGCCATAACTCCATCGTTCTCCAAATTTAAAATATCATTATATTCATTATAAAAACTTTCCTCTCCTACACTTAACATTTCGTTATATTTATTTGCTTTTTTGTATGCTTTGTTTTTTTCTTCGTCATTCGTTTTCTCTATTTTATTTTGATATTCTTTTATTACTTCTGTTTGATTTTTTTCCTCAATTATATTACTTATTTTAGGATAAAGTATAATTAACACTCCTAATAAAATAAATATTATTGCAATAATTTTTTTCATAAATTTCACTATATCTAATAAACTATGCAACCTACACGATTCTATATTTTTATTTACTTTCTTTTAATATTTTTTTCTTTTTAAGTATTGATATTTCTATAATAATACCTATAACTGCTAAAATAATACCTATACATATTAAAATTTTATTTCCAATTCCACCTGTTACAGGTAAAATATATCCTTTTGAATTTTTAAAAACTAATTTACACTCTTCATCTAATTCTCCATCTAAATTGCTATCAGACAAATTCATTTGATATATCTTTCTAGAAATTTGGTACCCCTCTGGTGCCTTTGTTTGTTTTATATTATATGTTCCTTCATCTAATCCTTTTAAGTATAAATGTCCATTTGCATTTACAGAAACATTAACCACTGAAGCTTCATCATCTGACCTTGTTAAATAATATTCTCCATCATTGCTCTTTTTAAAATGTAAAACTTCACCATTTTCATCTAATACAGAAAACTCACTTCCAGGTAATAAATTCTTTTCATTATCTTTATCTACAGATTCTATTTTCATTTGATACGTATAAACTGTTACTCTTGGCATTTCTTGTACCTTAAATTCATTTACATTATAAGGATTATTTGCATATTTTAGTCTCACATAACTATTATTACCTTCACTACCAATAGCTAATCTCCAATCCTGTACCAAACTTGCATTATATACTATTTTTACAGTATCATATTTATTTATTTTATTATAATCAAAATCTGCAATAAATGTTGTAATCTCAAATTCTCCAACCTTCGCATTGAAGTTCAAGGTATAATCATTTATACTTTCTTCGTTTCCAGAACTTGTTATTCCATATATTTTTAGCGATTCCTTATTTATTATTATAGAATCATCTACCTTATCAATTATTTGATATTCTTTTGATAAACTATTTTCTAAATATGTTGGAATATCAGCTTTTATTGTATAAGTAAATTCGTCTTTGCAACTATAATTGTCCTTCATTTTGTTTTCATCAGTTATAGTTTTTGATATTGATATATTTGTAGCTTTTGCAACAATATTTTGGTCTTTCAATTCCCATTCCTTTTTCTCATTATTGTAAATTGGAACCAAATTTACAACTGTTGGCATATATACCATATAACCATTTTCCATTATTACTAAATAAGTTCCCATTTCTACATTTTCAAATTTTGCGTTTCCAACTAACTCTTCCTCATCTACCGGATATCTTGCATTTCCAGCCGTTATCTTTTCCATATAAGGCTCTATTTTAATTTCCTTACTTTTTATTTTAGATGATATTTTATCATAAAATTCTCTAGCTTTTTCTGAATTATTGTTTATGTCGTCATAAAAATCCTTACTGTCTGAATATTTTGGAAGATTTTCATTTAACCAGTTTTGTATGTTTTCTTCCCATTTATATCCTTCCTTTGGTTCATTTGATACATAGTCATATTCTACACTTGCTATTTTGTACAAACTAACTTTTATACCTTTTTCAATATTAGTTACTGTTATATTTCCTGTATTTTGATTTTGAGAAATAACAGCTAAACTTTTGTGATTTAAATTTATTATTGATAAAATACATATTAATACTAAATTTATTGATATAATTTTCTTTATTTTTTCTTTATTCATTTTCCTCCTATTTTTATGTAGGTTGCATAGTTTATTAGATATAACCTCTCCTTTTTTAATATTTTTGATTTAATTTTAAATTTTTTCTAGAATAAATTTGAATTAATTTTCGTTTTTTATATTAACACATTTTTCTTTGTTTGGCAACAATTTTCGCCTAAATTGATCTAACTTTTCATCGCAAAATTCGACATTTTTGATTGGGGACGGTTCTTTTTCGGAAAAAGAACCGTCCCCAATCAGAAAAATTATAATTCAAACTGACTATTATACAAATCAGCATAAAATCCATGTTTCTCCATCAATTCTTCATGATTTCCTTGTTCAATAATATTACCATTATCAACAACTAAAATCAAATCAGCATTTTTAATAGTAGACAATCTGTGAGCAATAATAAATGAAGTTTTACCTTCTGTTAGCTTATCCATCGCCTTTTGAACAAGTTCTTCTGTTCTTGTATCAACATTAGATGTAGCCTCATCTAATATCAAAAATGGTGTTTTATTTAGCATTCCTCTTGCAATAGTTAAAAGTTGCTTTTGGCCAGCAGATATTTCGTCATTATCAGAAAGTTCTGTATCTAGGCCTTTTGGTAATGTTTTTATAAAGTGGTCTAAACCAACGACCTTACAAACTTCTTTTACTTGTTCATCTGTTACATTTTCAGTGTTGTAAACTATATTTTCTTTTATTGTTCCATCAAATAGCCACGTGTCCTGTAAAACCATCGTAAATAAGTCGTGGATATTTTCTCTAGTTAATTCTTTTGTAGATACTCCATCAATTTTTATATCTCCTGAATTTATATCATAGAATTTCATAAGTAGATTTACCAAAGTTGTTTTTCCAGCCCCTGTAGGTCCTACAATTGCTATCTTTTGACCAGCTTTTGCTTTAGCACTAAAGTTTTGAATTGTAGGTTTTGGATTGTTATCATATTGGAATACTACATTTTCAAATTCTATATCTCCCTTGACTTTTTCTTTATCTAATTTCTTAGTAAATTTACTTTCATCTTGCATTTCTTCTTCGTCTAAGAATTCAAATACTCTTTCACTTGCAGCTCCTGTAGATTGTAGTGATGTCATTGCTTGTGCTATTTGTGAAAGTGGAGATGTAAATAGTCTTACATAAGTAATAAATGCAACTATAACGCCAAATGAAATCATATTTTTCATTGTTAAAATTGCTCCAACTATACAAACCGCAACATATCCAAAGTTTCCTATAAAGTTCATAAGAGGTTGCATTAATCCTGATAAAAATTGACTTTTTCTGTTGGCCTCATATACGCTTTTGTTTAAAACATCAAATTTTTCATTTGCAATTTTTCCTCCATTATAGGCTTTTACAACATTTAATCCTGAATATACTTCCTCAATATGACCATTTAATTTTCCAAGTTCAACTTGTCTTGCAACGAAGTATTTTTGTGATTTTCCAAGGATTCCAAACATAAATATAAATCCTATTAAACTTGCACCAATAGCAGTTAATGCCATTATCCAGTTTGTGTAAAACATCATTACAATTGTTCCTAAAAATAGAACAGTTGAGCTAACCAATGTTGCTAAGGATTGGTTCATACTTTGCGCAATTGTGTCTATGTCGTTTGTAACTCTTGATAAAATATCACCTATTAAGTGTTTGTCATAATATCTAAGTGGTAATTTATTAATTTTATGTGATATTCTTGAACGCAAACTTTTTGCGAATTTGTTTGCAACATCTGTCATTGCTATTGATTGGATAAATGTAAATAATGCACTTGCAATATATAAACTAGCTAGTGTTAAAGCTAATTTTTTTACTGCTACCATATCCATTGTTCCCATTAACCCTTTTGATATTTCATCAGTTAAATCTGATAATTTATTTGGAGCAATTATAGACATTATAGAGCCTAAAAATGCTAAAACTATTGCTATAAATATTAATATTTTAAAAGGTTTTAATTCTGAAAATAGTCTTTTCATTGCTCCTTTAAAGTCTTTTGCTTTATCGGTAGGGTCTCCACCTCTACCCATTGGTCCTCCTCTAGGCATTATCTAATTCCTCCTTTGATAATTGTGATAGTGCTATTTGTTTATATACTTCACAACTTTCTAATAATTCTTTGTGTGTTCCCATTCCAACTAAATTTCCCTCATCTAATACAAGAATTTTGTCTGCATTCATAATAGTTCCTATTCTTTGGGCAACTATTAGAGTTGTAGCATCTTTAGTATATTTTTTTAGTTCTTTTCTTAATATACTATCTGTTTTATAATCTAGTGCTGAAAAACTATCATCAAATATATAAATTTCTGGATTTCTTGCAATAGCTCTTGCAATTGAAATTCTTTGTTTTTGACCACCAGATACATTACTTCCGCCTTGTGCCATTTGTGTATCATAACTATTTTCCATTTTTTCGACAAAGTCTTTTCCCTGTGCTACTTCAATTGCTTCTTTTACTTTTTCTCTTGAAATTTCGCCTTTTCCATTATCTCCATAAGAAACATTTCCACTTACTGTATCATTAAATATTACAGCTTTTTGTGCAACATATCCTATTTTATTATATAGAGATGTTAATTTATAGTCTTTTACATTTACACCATCAACTAAAATTTCTCCCTCTGTTGCATCATAAAATCTTGGAACTAAATTAATTAAAGTTGATTTTCCTGAACCTGTTGATCCTATAAATGCTACAGTTTCTCCCTTATTAGCTTTAAATGATATATCTTTTAAAACATAGTCCTCTCCATCTGGATATTTGAATCCAACATTTTTGAACTCGACTGTTCCAACTTCATTATTTGTGTTATTATCAATAGTTCCATCTTTTACTGTAATTTCGGTGTCTAATACTTCATTTATACGATTTGCAGAAACTTGTGCTCTTGGTAACATCATAAATATCATTGCAAGCATTAAAAATGACATTATAACTTGCATTGCATACGAACTAAATACAACCATATTTCCAAAAATTTCTATTTTATCTGCCATTCCCGCATCTCTTATTAAATATGCTCCTATAAAGTAAATTCCAAGTGTTAAGAAATACATTACTAAATACATTGTTGGTGATAATACTGAAAAAGCTTTTTGGTTAAACAACTGTTGATTTGTAAGTTTTGTGTTTACTTCTTCAAATTTATCTTCTTGATATTTTTCAGCATTAAATGCTCTTACAACTCTTATTCCTGTAAGGTTTTCCCTAGTAACCTCATTTATCTTATCTATTAATTTTTGAACAATTTTAAATCTTGGCATTACAATTGACATCAATACTGCAATTACAGATAGTAAAATTACAACTCCAACCGCTGTTAAAGAGCTCCATTGCCAACTTTTGTTTAAAATTTTTGTTATAGCCCAAATTGCTGTTATTGGTGCTTTTATACTTAATTGTAATCCCATTGCAATTACCATCTGAATTTGAGTTATATCGTTTGTTGTTCTTGTTATTAAACTACTTGTTGAGAATTGTTTTACCTCACTCATTCCCAAATTTCCAACTTTATTAAATAATTTTTTTCTTACTTTCATAGAAAATGTTGCAGATATTCCAGATGCTATATATCCCACAATTATTGCAGATACTAAGCTTCCGAAGGCACATGCTAACATATATCCACCATTTTTTACAATTTCAGACATTTCACTTCCTTGTGTTTGTACAAGTATTGTTATTTCTGACATATAGTCTGGCATTTTTAGTTCTAGCCATACTTGGCCTATTATTAGTATTAGGCATATAGTAGCTAGTAACCATTCTTTTTTGCCTAGGTTCTTTAATAATTTTATCATTTTTTTCCTCCTTTTTGTCCCATTGGGACCGGTTCTTTTTGGGACATTTTTTCCATTGGGACCGTTTCCTTTTGCGAAATCCAACATAAATTTTGTGCACCGTTTATTATATTATATTTTTTTTGGCAATGTCAAGGATTGTGTGCTAATTCACAAAAGTTTCACATTACTATAATTTTTACTCAAAGAAAATAGGAGGATATGCACCCTCCTATTTTCTTGCCAAGAACTATTATTCATCTTTTATTGTGAGATTAATTTTATCTCCACAATAGGCGGAATGAATTCCTTCTGCATCAAAAAGAACTCCAAGTCCGTCAGCTATTTGACAATCATATTTATTTGCCTCATCTAATTCGACAATAATTAAATAATCGCCACCATATCTGCATTTTTCTGAAACAAATTCTCCTGCTTCTAGTTTTTTCTTCACCTCTTCATATATTCTCTTGATATCTTTGCTTTTATCTTTCTGGCATTCTCGTTCTTTTTCCTGCTCATTAGCAATTTTTAACACCTTTTCTGTAAGACTTTTCTTCTCCTTAATAAAAAGCTTAAGTCTATCTCCAAAATATATGGAACGGAATCCTTCTTCATCAAAAAGAATCTCCAGCCTATCATTTACTTCACTATTATCATAGGTACTTTGGGGTTCTAATTTTACAACAATTGTATATGAGTCATCAAAATTAGACTTCTCAGATGTAAAATCTCCATTTTCTAATTTTTTCTTTATCTCCTCATACATTTTTTGGATGAATTCTTCCTTCTTTTTTTTACGTATATATTCGTTTTCCCTCCCCTGTTCCTGTTCTTTGGCAATTTTTAATGCTCTTTCTGCAAGACTACTTTTTTTACTCATATTGTTTTCCTCCATATTGTTATTATAGTGTTGCAATATTTTGATGGATTTTTACCATCTGTTAATATCCATTATACATTTATTATGTAAATTTGTCAATTTTAGTAAACACTATCTTCCAGGTATTTCATTAATTTTTTTATTCTCCATTACTCCATCTCTGCAAAAATTACATCTTTTATATCAATTGTTACATCAGGTAATTTATTATAATTTATCAACATTAATATTTTTACATATTTAGTTGCAGGTCTAAATTTTGATGCATCATATATTGGTCCAGAATTAACTGTTCCTTCTATGTAATTTTCATAGTATTTGTATTCATTTGTCATATTAACCTCGCTTAACAATCCATAATTATATGTAGCGGTTGCTGAACTTTGACTTAATTTTACTCCCTTTTCTACAGTTCCATATTTCCACGGTTCATTTAATATTATCTTATTTTCTTTTAAATCAAAGTTATTTTCTCCATCTAATAAATCAAAATATACATTTCTTGAATACGTTAATTCAGGATATTCGTAACCTGTTGAATCTTTATAATTCCAAAATATTAATCCACTATTTATTCCACCTTTTAGATTTTCTATATTAAATCCTGTTAAATCGTTTACATATATTTCAGTATCTCCGTTTTTTAAGTCTTTTTCTAAATATGTTAAAGAGTTTTCTTTATATAAATAATTTGATGCCGTTATCTCTTTTCTATCTATGTCATATTCTATAATTCCTGCATAATAACCTGACTTTTTATTATTAGTTTTTGCCATCATAGATTGATAATATCTTTTATTTGTATTAACTTCTATAAAATCTGTTGTAACCGCTCCCTGACGATCCGAACTAGAAGTCATAGAAAAGCTTCCATTTTTAAATTCCCAGTCTTCAAAATTCTTATTACCATTTTCTGCAAACCCATTATTTACAAGATTTTCACTTTTAGTCAATACGTATGAACCATCTTTTTTCATAACCAAAATTCTTCCATCTACTTTAGCAATAAATTGTATTTCATTAGATGGATTTTCTTCAATTATCTTTATATCTCCTAAATCTTGATCCTCCTTTTCACAAAAATCTTTGAAACTCAAATTACTATCCATTGCTTTCTCAATATTATAACTTGCAATTGCCATCTGAATTTTTTCTGTAGTACTCGCATTTTTCGTTTTATTTACTGCCTCCGTTGCCCTACTTAAAATTCCATTTTGTCCTGTTAACATTGAAACACTAACTCCGTGCTAAAATTAATATTACAATTATTGTTACAACCAAAGCTATCAATGTTATTCCTAATTCTTTTTTCATTTTTAACTTCATATAAACTCTCCTCATTTCTTTTGTTATTTCAATATCGATGAATACTTGTTGCGATATTTCGCAATAATTATATTATACTTAATCATTAATGTCAATCATTTTATTGCGATTTGTCGCAAATATTTAATTTCTAATTCTGCTATAATTTTCTTGTAAGAAAAGAGGTGTATTATGCAACTTTCGGAAGCAATTCAACAACGAATAATAAATCTTTGTAAAGAAAAAAATATCACTTTAAATAAATTAGCAACTAACTCTGGTTTGCCTTATTCCACTGTATTTAGTATCTTTTACGGAAAAAGTAAAAGTCCCAAACTTGCAACTATTTTGCATATTTGCGAGGGACTTGATATAGAATTAGCTGATTTTTTTGAAGATTCGTTATTTCACGACGTTCAATTTGAAGATGAATAAAAGCAATTACCTAAAAAATTAAGTAATTGCTTTTTCATTCAATTTTTAGCAAACTTTCGTTTACAATTTTAGTGCTATATGATATACTTATGTAGGAAGTGAGGTGATATTTATAAATACGGAAATTTATAATTATATATGTAAAACAGAGGAACAACTAAATAATTCTGGCTTTAATAATCCAATAGAGTTTGCAGAATGGACATATGAAAAAGCTAAAATAAACCTCAGCGCAACTTTTCCAAATTTTCCTATATACAATAATTTTATTTATTGGTGTAATCTTGGAATTAATATTGGTAGTGAACAAAACAAAATAAGGCCCGCATTAATTTTGCGTTCGTTTAAGCAATCTCCGATATGTACTATTTTACCTTTAACATCAAAAAGACTGCAAGATAAATTTCAATTTCATATTGATTTGGAAAATTTGAATTCTACTGTCTTAATAGAACAAATTAGAGTTATTAGCAAATTACGTTTTTTAAATCCTTATAGATTAAAAGGAAAATTAGTTACAATTTCTCAAAATGATTGGGATAAAATAAATATTCAACTTGAAAATCTATATAAATTAAGGCCTTTATCAAAATAATTTATTATTTCTATTGACTTTTTCTCATTGTTTAGTTTATAATAAAAATAGTAAAACATTAGTGTCCGTTCTTTAAAAGAACGCAATCATTTTAGTCCGATAGCTTTCAAAAAGCTATCGTTTTTTGTATATTTTTTATTAAATAACATATACTATAAATACATTAGTGTCCATAGCTTATAGCTATGTAAATAAAAAAAAGCAATTACTCAATTTTTTTAAGTAATTGCTTTTGGTTTTTATTTTGTGCAAGTTTTTACCACGACTTTTTCTAAACTCCCACAATCTCCCTAACAATCTCCCCTGCAATCATAAGACCTGCAACAGAAGGTACAAAAGAAATACTACCTGGAACTTGATTTCTAATAGTACATTTTCTAGCAGTTCCTGGAGGACAAATACAATTAGTCTTACAACTGCTTTCACTATTATCATCTGGTTTAATAGGTTCCTCCTTAGAATAAATAACCTTTAAACTATCTATATTTCTTTTTCTTAGTTCCTTTCTCATAACTTTAGCAAGAGGACATATACTAGTTTTATAAATATCTGTAATTTCAAATTTTGATGGATCAAGTTTATTTCCTGTTCCCATAGCTGAAATTATTGGAATGTCCATTTTTTTACAATTTTGAACTAATTCTATTTTCGCTGTAACTGTATCTATACAATCAACAACATAAGTTAAATCTTTAGTTAAAATATTGGATTCAGAGCCCGGCATATAAAATTCTTGAAATGTTTCTACATTTGCTTTTGGGTTTATTTCTAAAATTCTTTCTTTTGCAACTTCTACTTTATATTTTCCAATAGTTTTTCTGGTAGCTATAATTTGTCTGTTTAGGTTTGTTAGACATATTTTGTCATCATCTATTAATACAAAGCTTCCAACTCCAGCTCTAACTAGTCCTTCCATTACAAATGAACCTACTCCGCCTAGTCCGAATATTGCAACTTTTGCATTTTGCAAGCTTTTTATTCCTTCTTTTCCTATTAATAATTCTGTTCTTGAAAATTGATTTAACATTTCCTTACTCCTTTTTTTATAAAAAACTAATCTAGTTTTACTCCTAATTTATCATTTCATCTTCCATCCGCTTCTAAATTCTTCCTTCTAATTGCCTGTTTCAATCCTTGCACTCCTTGCATATTAACCCATCCATCTAAAATAAAATCCGCAAACTCCTTCAAATTCTTCTTTTCATACATATTCTTTTCCTCTGAAAATAAATATATATCAGGTCCGCCCTTACCTTCTACTAAAACACCCAATTTATAAATTCTTTTTCCATCAATATCTTTATAACAATCAATTATATGAATTTTATTACTTTCACCTGCAGAAAACAAAAGTCCATCTCGTCCATTGCCTCCAAGCATATCTTCCATTCTCCATCTTCTATCTGCATAACCCATTTGTTCATCAGAATATGCTTCTAGCTCCTCTAAAACAAATTGCACTCTTTGTCTAAAATCGGATATAAAATTCATATTAATTCTTATCAAATCTAAATATTCATCTGTATACCAAATATTTTTTGATACATATCCTATTTTCTTATCAATTTGGTCTAAATCCCATCTGCTTACTATTGTTTTTAAGGAATCATTTGCTTGTATTCCAAAATATTTTGTTCTTAAATGTGCCTTTATGTTTCTCATATCTTCTTGTAAGTCAAAAATATAAGTTTTTCCATCTTCGGCTTTTAATATATTGTATACATGTGGATATTTTCTACTGTCACTATCATCAACTATAGTTTTCAAGTTTATTCCAAGGCTATTCATTATATGCTCATACATCTTAGCAAGTGTTTTACAAATAATAACATTATTTTCTAAACCTTCCTCTATTCCATCTAAGGTTCCACTCTTATGATATATTTTTTGTTTGGATTTTGTATTTCCAAATGAAAAATCCAAGTCAAATGCAAATCTTTTTCCTAAATCAATATAAACATATCTTAATTTTTCAATATCATTAAGTCCTTGCGTTTCTTTTTTTACTTTTTCTATATATGCTTCTAAATTGCTCAATTGTATTGCTCCTTTTTTCTGATTGGGGACGGTTCTTTTTCGGAAAAGGAACCGTCCCCAATCAGAAAAATATCTAATCATTTTTCCCTTTTATTTTTTCCGAAATTGTATTTTTAACTTCGTCTTTTTTCTCACTTATAGTATTTTTCACATCTTGTGCTTTTTCATTTATACTGTTTTTAACTTCAATTGCATTTTCCTTAACTTCTTCTTTAATCTCTTTTATTTTAGTTTTAATAGCTATAAGCTTAGGATATGCATCAACAAGTCTCTTGTACATCCAAGATTTTGAACTTAAAATTTCTCTTACTTTCTTTGTAATTTGTTCAGTATTATCTTGTTTTCCTTCACGTCCTACTTGCAGAGTTGTTTTTCTAAATCCGAAAATTACAATTGATGAAATAACATTATCAACTAAGTAAATTACTAATAGCACTATTGCTATAATATTTAATGTTGTAGGATTTACTTTATCTAATCCACTTATTATTAATGGATTTGTAACATAAGTAAGTATCATACCAAATATTCCAAATGGTATCATAGTTCCTAAACACACTCTTCCATCTACATTAAATTTACGTTTACTGTAATCCCACCATCTTGCCTTAAACAATTTTTCCATAACCCAACTTGTTGCATATTCTAGAATTGAACATGTAAGAAGTGTCATAAAAAATAGTATTAGTGGATCATAAGAATATCTATATAACAAAAATGTTATCGCAACTGCTCCCCATCCATATATTGGGCAATATGGACCTATTAGGAACCCCCTATTTATAAATCTTTTGTACTCTATTAGCTTGCAGGTTACTTCTAGTACCCAACCTGCTACTGAGTATATCATAAACAATAAAAAATATTGTGTTAGTGTTAGTTCCATTTCTTTTCTCCTTTTTTGGCACATTGGGCACATTGGGACCGGTTCTTTTTGTGCCAATTTGTTAATTTAATTTTATGCTAACTATTTTGCAGCTTTTATTAGTCCAACAAATAAAGGTGCTGGTCTATTTGGTCTTGATTTTAATTCTGGGTGGAATTGTCCTGCTATAAAATATGGATGAGCTTTTGGCTCTAGTTCAACAATTTCAACTAAACTTCCATCTGGAGAAACTCCTGAACATATAAGTCCTGCATTTTCTAGTCTTTCTTTGTATTCATTATTATATTCAAATCTATGTCTATGTCTTTCATCAATTTTACTTGCTCCATAAACTTCTTCTGCTAAACTTCCTGTTTTTATTACGCAAGGATAACTTCCTAAACGCATTGTTCCGCCTTTTTTCTTAATATCTTTTTGTGTTTCCATAATATGAATTACTGAATTTTTAGTAGTTTTACTAAATTCTGCAGAATTTGCATCTTTTAAACCTAATACATTTCTTGCATATTCTACAACTGTCATTTGCATTCCAAGACAAATTCCTAAAAATGGCACTTTTTCTTCTCTTGCATATTTTATAGTTTCTATCATTCCCTCAATTCCACGATCTCCAAATCCACCTGGAACTACTATTGCATCATATTTTGATAATTTTTCTTTAACATTTTCAGCTACTATTGTTTCAGAATCTACCATATCAATTTCTACTTTTACTTTATTCACAAAACCTGCGTGTTGTAGGCTTTCTACAACAGAAATATAAGAATCTTCTAGTTTTACATATTTTCCAACTATTGCAACTTTGACCTTATCTTCTGGTTTTATTGTTCTTATATTTTCAACCATTTCTTCCCATTTTGAATTGTCTGGTACGAAGCTGTCTAATCTTAAATGATTACAAACTTCTCTTGCTAGTCCTTCTTTTTCAAGCATTAAAGGAACTGCATATAAACAATCTGCTGTTTTATTTTGTATAACACTTGATTTCCTTACATTGCAGAATAATGCTAATTTTTCCCTTATGTTTTCAGGTATTTCTTGTTCTGCTCTACAAACTAAAATATCTGGTTGAATTCCTAAACTTTGCAATTCTTTTACAGAATGTTGTGTTGGTTTTGATTTTATTTCATTTGATCCTGATATATATGGAAGTAATGTTACATGAACATATAAAACATCTTCCTTATTTTTTTCAAGCCCTACTTGACGAATTGCCTCTATTATTGATAAGCCTTCTATATCTCCAACAGTTCCACCTACTTCTGTTATTACTATATCAACATCTGTGTCCTCAAAACTATAAATTTTTTCTTTTATTTCATTTGTAACATGTGGTATTACTTGAACAGTCTTTCCAAGATAGTCTCCTCTTCTTTCTTTTTCTAATACTGATAAATATACTTTTCCCATTGTTACACTTGAATTTTTTGTTAAGTTTTCATCTATAAATCTTTCATAATGACCTAAATCTAAATCAGTTTCTGCTCCATCATCTGTTACAAAAACTTCCCCATGTTCATACGGACTCATTGTTCCTGGGTCTACATTTAGATATGGATCAAATTTTTGAATTGTTACTTTATATCCTCTGTTTTTTAATAGCCTTCCTAGTGATGCTGCTGTTATTCCTTTTCCTAGTCCTGATACTACTCCTCCTGTTACAAATATGTATTTTGTGTTCATAGTTTCTCCTTTTCTAAAACCAAATTTTTATCAATTTTTTTTTAAATAAAAAAAGATTAAAATCTTAACTACCAAAAAATTTGGTTTTTTTTTTCCTAAAATTGCTTTTGGGAAATTTTGGTGTTAATTTTAATCTACTTTTTTATTATAATATTTTTTTGGGATTTTTGCAATAGGTATAAAGGATTTTTTCTGATGTTCTTTTGTGAACATTTTGAAATGGGGACGGTTCCTTTTTAAAAAAGGAACCGTCCCCATTTCAAAATTTCGCGAAAAGAACCGTCCCCAATCAGAAAAATCTCTTGTATATTTCTCCTCATTTGTATATAATACTAACAAAAAGGAGGAAAAAATTATGGGAACACCACACAATAATGCCGAAATCGGCCAAATAGCTAAAAATGTAATTATGCCAGGCGATCCAAATAGAGCCAAATTAATTGCAGAAAAATATTTAGAAAATTATAAACTAGTAAGCGATGTTAGAGGAATATATGCTTTTACGGGAACATATAAGAACAAAGAAGTAACAATTATGGCTTCTGGTATGGGAATGCCAAGTATGGGAATTTATTCTTACGAACTTTTTAAATTTTATGATGTTGATAATATTATAAGGATTGGTTCTTGTGGAGCAATGGTTCCAGAACTTGATATGTTTGATGTAATACTTTGTCAAAAAGTTTTTACAGAAGGAAACTATGCTTTAACTTTAGCTAGTGAAAATTGTCATATTGTCGAACCAAGCAAGATTTTAAATGAAAAAATTATAAATACTTCAAAAGAAAAAAATCAAAAATTAATTGTTGGAAATACTGTTTGTACAGAAGTTTTTGATGAGTATATTATAGACTTAAATGGATATAAAAATAGAATTCCAGCTGATTTCCACCCAATTTCAGCTGAAATGGAAGCTTTTGCGCTTTTATATAATGCATATAAATTGGGTAAAAATGCAAGTTGCCTTATGACTGTTGTTGACTCTACATTTAAGAAAGTTCACGCTACTTCTGAGGAAAGAGAACAAGGTTTAAGTAAAATGATTGAACTTGCTTTGGAGAGTATATAAATTTCGTATTGGGACCGTTTCTTTTCGCGAAAAGAAACGGTCCTTTTGAGAAAAATTACTTCTCAACATTAAAATAATTTTCCGGTATATCCCCCATAATAACATTTTCAACCAACAAAACTTGATTTGAAACATTTGTATCAATATTCTCATAAGGAGTCAAAATGCTCATTGTACAATCAATTTGCAAATAAACTCTATGGATAGTTTGGTTTATCCCCTGAGAAGCAAATTCACTTCTTACATCTGTATTTACCTTTCCAACTGTAGATAAACCAATTGGAATATCGGGCCCAATACTTGAAAATAGCCTATTTCCTGTAAAACTACCTAAAGAAAGTTTTATTGTCGTATCATCATAATTGTCTAAAGATTTTTGAATATTTATAGCTATATCTGATGTTATTTCATTTATGTTGAAAATATTGGCATTAATCATTTTTATATTTCCGATTTTCATCTTTTTCTGTAGAAAACATATCTCCATATTTATAATTTGACATTACCTTGGTTGATTCTTCATTTGTTACAATTGTTGCTATTTCGTGTGCCTTTTCCTCACATAATGTTCTAAAAACTGGCTCTACAGATTTATATAATCCTCTAAATGTAAAAATTGCAATCAAAATTATTATTAAATAAATTATAATTTTTTTGTTTTTTTCTCCATTATGCTCATAAAAATTTCTTTTTCTATTTCCCTTAAAAATATTCAATCTATTTCTAGAATAAATTTTATATGACGACCTGTTCTCTTGCATTTTCAGTATTTTCTTTCTTTACAAACTTAAATTTTGGAATGTAAATTTTCTGTCCTACCATTATCATATTGGCATCTTCTATACCATTCATTCTTGTTAATTCATCAACAGTACTATTAAATTTCTTAGCAATCTTCCATAGCGAATCTCCAGGTTTTGCAATATACAAAATTAGGCTATCATAATCTTCATCATCTAGTTCGCTGGTATTTTCTGCCATTTCCACATTATCTATTATATTCATACTTACATTTTTGTTTGTTTTTGCATTTAATAATACTTCAACTTCTCCTGATGCCTCACCTCTTGTTTGAATTTCAAAATTTGCACTTTCCACCGAAATATCCGTTTCTACAGCTATTTTGTCACTTCTGTTTTCATTGTCTACAGAAATTTCGAATGGCATCTTAGCACTTCTAGAATTTACAGAACTTTCATTAGTAAATATAAAATTCAAGTTTAAATCTCCCGAATATGTTATTTTCGAATTTGTAATTGTAGTATTTACTAAGCTTGGCGTAACTTCAACATCTAAAAGACTACCATCACTTATTTCTGGAATTTGAACTTTATCCTTTATTGTAAAATCTTTTGATATTTCACATTTATCTGATGAAGATGAAATTCTTTTTTGAGAAAATTCTAAATTACAAGTTGGACTATATAAATCTTGAATTAAATTAATCTGCTTTTTCTCAAACGCCATACAGCTTTCTTCTATCTCAAGCTCTACATAAATTGAATGTTCTTCTGATGGATTAGGCTTGCAAAGCATATTTTTAAACTCATAATTTACATCACAAATATTATCTTCAGATATATTTTGAATATCAATAAAACCTACAACTGGAATTTTTCCTGTTATTCTTCCAATTCTATTATCTTCTGTTAAATACATTATTTTAATTTCTGCCTCAGCCTTAGCTAAGACTTTATTATAACTTATCTTGATATCCTTATCTACCAAATTTATGTCCACTTTTAAAATTTCAGCAAGTTCATCAGTTTGCTCAATATTTAAAGTATCTTTTGCATATACAGTTGTTTTTCCATTTCCAATTAACGAATTTACACAAAATTCCTTTTGAAGTGTTTGTATGTCATCCACATTTGTTATATTATTTACTATTTCAACATCTTCATTTGAATATATTTTTATATTTACCTCTAGACTTGCTTTTATACTAACTTTTCTTCCATTTATAACCTTACATTCTATATCTTTTACACTGCATTTTGTTTCTAACATCATTCCTTCTTTGCAACCTTGGACAGCGATGTTTTCCGAAAAATCCAAATTGCAATTTAAAGCTCTTAGGTTATCATCCTTGCTATCTGGCAAATACATTACATATGTATTTATACAACCTTCAATCTTAACTTTGTCTTCTGATACTTCTTTTTTATATAAACATACATTTCCTGATACATTGATTGTATTTAAAATATCTGGTTTTGAATCAGGAACTATCATATCACTATTTACAAAAATCAATTCCTTTTTTTCTGCTACCAGTTTGTTAATACATATATTTTCTTTGCTTACTTGTACTTCCATAAATTTAACCTCCTAATATAATTTACTATAATTATATTAAGAGGTTTTAATTTTATGACTTTTTTCTGATTGGGGACGGTTCTTTTCGCGAAAAGAACCGTCCCCAATCAGAAAAAAGCTGTGCCCAATTGGGAATTAGCAACAATTTTTTGCTGTACCTTTACAGTCACATATATTTTCCCATGTATCTGTAAATTCTTTGTTTCCAATTTGTTGACCATAATGAGCTAAATCTCCCATTGTTAATATTCCTACCATTTTATTTTGTTCATTAACAACTGGTATTCTTCTTATTTGATTTAGTGACATTGTTTTTTGTGCTTCACAAACATCTTCTTTACATCCACAAGTATATACATTTGTTGTCATTACCTCACTTACTGGAGTATTTTTATAATCTTTGTCACATGCAACTGTTCTTAAAACAATATCTCTGTCTGTTATAAGACCTACTACACATTTGTTGTCATCACATACTGGAATACATCCAACGTGATTTTCGTTCATTATTCTTGCCGCATCATATACTTTGCAATCTGGCTTTACAAAACATACATCTTGGCACATACATTCATCTACTTTCATTTAATTTCACCAAGTCCTTTCATAAATTAAGCAATTTTATATTTTTAATATTTTTTATTGCTCAAATTTATTATTGCAAATGCACATAAAAATATACTGGAAAAGAAATCAGTTTGCTTCCTTTTCCAGTATTTTACATTTTTATTATATAATTATTTTTTAATTTATTATACTTAACCTATTTTTATTAACCTATTTGAGCTGTTATAACTCTATCGTTTCCACATAAATCTTTTATGCAATTTATATTTACATATCTTTTCTTATTTTCCAAAATTTGTCTTACAGCAATTCTTTGGTTATATCCTATTTCTAGACATATATATCCTTGTCTGTTTAAATATTTCGACCCACTATCTGCAATTTTTCTATAAAAGTCTAAACCATCTTTTCCGCCATCAAGTGCAATCTTGGGTTCGCTTTGAACATCTTTTGATAAGGTTTTTATTGTTTCAGTTTCTATATAAGGTGGATTTGATACTATTATGTCAAATTTTCTTTCTTTTATTTTGTCAAATAAATTTGATTCTATAAATTCTATATTGTTTTTTACTCCATTTAATTCTGCATTCTTTTTGGCTATTTCTAATGCTTTTGAGCTTATATCTATAGCACAAATATGTACATTTTTTATATATTTTGCAAGAGAAACTGCTATTGCTCCACTCCCTGTGCATAAATCTAAAATTACAGGATTTGATATATTTTCAGCCTTTCTTATAACTTCTTCTACTAAAATTTCCGTATCTGGTCTTGGAATTAACACATCTTTTGTTACAAGAAAATTTAATTTCATAAATTCTTGTATTCCTGTTATATATTGTAAAGGTTCTCCTAAAATTAATCTCTTTACATTTTTTATGTATCTATCTCTATCAATATTTTCAACTTCTTTGTTATCATATATCATTAAATATTCTCTAGATTTTTTTAAAGTTGCTTGTAATAACATTCTTGCTTTATTTTTTGGTGCATCAATGTTTTCATTTTTTAGCATTATTACTGCTTGATTTAATAATTCTTTTATTGTCATATTTTATCACCTTCTATTTATCTTTTAATAGTTCCTTGCCACCTTTCAAATAATCCCATCCTGAAAATATTGTTGCAATAACACAAATTAACAACATTACAGTTGATAATATATTAATAACAAATTGTCCTGATGTCATATAAATACCTACTGAGCTTATTACTGCATCTGCCTCATTTGATACTCTGAATATAAAGTCTCCAAATGAAAATTTATCTACAAAACATAATATTATTGCAATCATCTGTGTAACAGTTTTTAATTTTCCCCATATTGATGCAGCTATAACTTCTCCTCCATTTTGTGAAGCTATTAATCTATAGCCAGAAACTGCAAATTCTCTAAATAGTATTATTATAGGGATCCAAGCTGGTATTTTTCCAAAATCTACTAGCATTATTAATGCTGCTAAAACAAGAATTTTATCTGCGATTGGATCTAAAAATTTGCCAAATGTTGTTACCATATTTCTAGACCTAGCAATAGTACCATCTAATTTATCTGTTATTGATGCAATTATAAATATTAAATCTATTATTAAATATGTAATTGGTATTCCTAAAACTTCTCCTTGTATATTTAAAAATGGAATTATTACCATTATTGGTACAAGTATTATTCTAAATATTGTTAATTTATTTGGCAAATTCATTTTCTTTTTCCTTTCACTTTTACTTTTTTATTTTTATAAATTTGTAAAATTATTTTTATTCATTATTTTTCAAAATCTCTATTGCTTTTTTTAATTGAGTATCTTCATCTTTTGTTACAGAATATATACTTTTTACAGTATCTGGAAGTTTTACTTCTTCATCTGGGTCAATACCAACTTTATGTATTGTAGTTCCTTTTGGAGTATAATATTCTTCTGTTGTTATTTTTAATCCACTGCCATCTGTTAATGAAAGTAATGTTTGAATTATTCCTTTTCCATAAGTTTTTGTTCCTATTATTTTAGCTCTTTCATTATCTTTTAGGCTACAGGCTAATATTTCAGAAGCACTAGCTGAATTTTCGTTTACTAATACTGTTATTGGCATAGTAAATATTGGGGCTTTTTTAGAATATGTTATTTCTTTTTTATCATCTTTATCAACTGTTGATATTATAGTTTGACCTTTATCAAGTAACATATCTGCAATATCTGTTGCTTCACTTACAATTCCTCCACCATTATTACGTAAATCTATAACTAAACTTTGAGCTCCTTGTGATTGTAATTCTTTTACTTTTTCCTCAAAATCTTTTGATGTATCTTCATCAAAGCTTGGTAATTTTAGGTAACCAATGTTATTTTCCAGCATTTCTATTGTTATAGGATTTGTATTTATTTTTTCTCTTTTTATTTCAAATTTAATTCTTTCACCATTTCTTTCAACTTCTAAATTTACAGTTGTTCCTTCTTCACCTTTTATATAGTCTGCAATTGTATTAAAATCATCTGCTGTATATTCTGTTCCATCTACACTTATAATTTGGTCTCCTGCTTTTACTCCTGCTTTTTCAGCTGGACTTTCGGGAATCGGATAATATACTACTACTCTTCCAGAATCTTTATCTGCTATCATATAAATACCAATTCCAACAAAATTTCCTGTTATATTTTCTGTGTAGTCCTCCATTTCTTCTGCTGGAATATATTCGGTGTATTCATCTCCTAATCCCTCAACATAGCCTTTTATAGCACCTTCTTTTAGTTTTTTTTCATCAATTTGGTCATTCCACAAATAATATCTATTTATAGTAGATTTTATTCTTTTTAGATATTTTTCTAAATCTGTACTTTTTGAGCTATTTTCACTATTTTCTTGGGATGAAACTGTTTCAAACATTGAAACAAGTGATGTATTATTAAAATATGAATACATTGAAAATGCTGTAACCATAAATGTAACAAATGCTGTTAATACAACTAGCATAATTATTTTATATACTCTATTTTTCTTGTTTTCCATCGTCATTTTGCTTAAAATTGTTTTAAGCAACCTCCTTACACAATTTAATTTAGACTTTTATAATTGGTTTGTCTATAGCCACTTTTTATTAGAATTTTAAGGTAAATATGGTATTGGATTTACTGGTTTAAAGTTATTTGCTAAAGTTCTTACTTCAAAATGTAAATGCGTACCTGTTGAATTTCCTGTTGAACCAACAGTTCCTATTGCCTGCCCTTGAGATACCTTATCTCCTGCACTAACTCTTCTAGAACCTGCAAGCATGTGGGCATATAATGTTACAGTTCCATCTCCGTGATTTATCATTACATATTCACCATAACTTCTATATGAACCATCTGAATTTTTTAAAGCTGTTGATGTTACTACAGTTCCTCCTTTTACAGCAACAACGTTTTTACCTGCTACTCCAATATTAACATCAATACCTGTGTGTCCAGCATAAGAAGGATATGCCAATGTTCTAATATTAGATTTACTGCAACCTTGAACTGGGAATATATATCCAGCTGAACTTGGAGTAGTACTTCCACCATTTGAAGAAGAACCAGAATTATTAGAAGTAGAGCTAGATGAAGAGTTGTTATTATTTTTGTTGTTTTTCTTTTGAGCTTCTTCTTGTGCTTTTTTCTCTCTTGCGATTCTTTCTGCTTCTTCTTTTGCTAATTGTTGTAATTGTTTATCAATTATCGCTTTATCTTCTAGCATTTCTTCTATTTCTTTTTGTTTAGATTTTTCGTCACTTGATAATTGACTAGCTTTTTCCTCTTTTTCTTCTTTAGCAACTTTTAAAGCACTTGCTTTTGCTTCCTTTGTTTTCTTTGCATCATCTAATGAAGATTTACTTGTTTCTAACTCTGTTTTTTCATTTTCAATTTTTTGCTTTTCTTCCTCAACCTTTTTTAACATTTCTGTATCATAAGAAGTCAATTCAGAAACAATGTAATAACTTGATATGAAATCTGTTAAACTTGTTGATGATAATAATACATCTAGGTATGAAATATCACCATTTTCATACATTGTAACCAATCTTTCATCTAGTGCTGTTTGTTGTTTTTTATATTCTTCTTCATCTTTTTTTATTTGACTTTCTGCATCTTTTATTTTTGATTGCAAATCTGATATTTTCGAATCCAAATCATTAATATCTGATTGATAATCTGATATTTGTCCCATCAATGTTTCAACTTGATTTAAAGTCTCTGATTTTTCCTCTTTTATATCTGCTAAATCTTCTTGAGCATCTGATATTGAGCTATTCAAATCTGATTTTTGATTTTGTAAATCTGATTTACTTACTGCCATACTTATATTAGTATATGTTCCCATAATTGCAATTATTAGTCCTACTATTAGTATCTTAAAACTTTTTTTCATAAATAAAATCCTTTCTTTTTTATCTTCAAGTTTTTCTTAATAATTTTATTATTCTGGTTTTGTAACATAGTCAAGTGGGTTTACTGGGCTTCCATTAACCCTTACCTCAAAATGTGCATGAGGTCCTGTAGAATAACCTGTTGAGCCAACCTTTAAAACAATCTCTCCAGCTTTAACTTCTTGTCCAACTTGAGCTATAATTTGTGAACCATGTGCATAAAGAGTTTGAACTCCTCCTCCGTGATCAATTATAACCATATTTCCATAAGCTGAATTGTATTCTGCTTTTACAACTATACCATCTGCCATTGCTGTAAAATCATCTCCTGTAGTTGCACTTATATCAACTCCTGTATGAAGCTTATATACACCTGTTATTGGATGTACTCTCATTCCGTAATTCGATGTAATTGTATAATGACCATTTATTGGCCATTGCATTGGTCCACCTCTATAATCTTCTCCAAATGATACTGTTAAAGCTAATTTTCTAATTTCTGCCTCAACTTGGTTTATCTGATTATTATATTCATCAATTTTTGCTTGTAAATCTTGTTCTTCTTGGCTTAATTTATCTATATAATTCTGTCTTAATATTTTTGTATTAGATAAAGCAATTTGAGTTTTTTGTGCTGATGATTTTTCCTGTTCTAATTTATCTTTTTCGGTATTTAGCTCTAAATTTTTTTGTTCTATCTGTTTTCTTTGGTTTTCAACAAGTTCTAATAAATCCATATCATAAGATGTAAGTTCAGAAATCAAATAATATGTTGATATAAAATCAGATATACTACTTGAACCTAATACCACATCTAAATAATTAGTATTATCTGTCTCATACATAGCAATTAATCTTGCATTTAGCAATTCCTTTTGTGTATCATATTTTTTTGTTATTTTATCTAATTCTTCTTGTTTAGTTGCAATTTCTTGTTCTTTTGCTGATATTTCACTATCTAATTTATATAAATTTTCCTGTGTTTCTTGAATACTTTCATCTAATTTTTGTATTTGCTGTAAATTATCTGTTAATTCATTATTTACATCATTTAATTGATTGTTACTTTCATCTAATTGTGATTGTATATTACTTTTTTGGTCTTGTAGTTCATTCAAATCTGCTGCATTTGAAACAAAAGAAATAGCGCAAATTAAAATACTACATAATAGACTTTTATATATTTTGCGCATATTTCTTCCTCCTTTCATTTTTACACTTTTAAATATTTTCTCATTGATAAGCTACTTCCAAGTACACCTATTCCAACTCCTAAAACTAAATATATAATTAATATTAAATTAAACATATCGCTAAAGTCTAATAAGCGTAATCCTAGATTTGATAAAAATCCTATAAATCCTACATTTTGGCTAATAACCATATATAATCCTGCAATTAATGCAAGTGAAATTGCTCCTGATATCAATCCAATTATTATTCCTTCAACTACAAATGGCCATCTTATAAAGCTATTTGTAGCTCCTACATATTTCATAATTGAAATTTCTTTTCTTCTTGCATATACTGTTAATTTTATTGTATTTGATATTATAAATACACTTATACCTACCAATGCAATTATTATTACATAGCTTCCTATTTTTACACCTTTTGCAACTCTAACTAACATATCTATAGTTTCATCACTACTTGTTATTTTCTTTACGTTTTTCATTTCACTTATCTTACTTTGTACTTCTGAGCTTTTACTTAAATCTGTTAATGTTACAACATAAGATGATGGAAACACATTATTTTGGTCATATCCATCTAATAAATATGATTTATCACCTAGCCTATCTTTCATGTGTTGAAGTGCTTCTTCTTTTGATACAAATTCTATTGTATTTACACCATCTAATGCATTTATTTCTTCGCCTAGTGTTTTTACTTCTTCATCTGTTGCATCATTTGTTATATATGCCTGTATTCCTTGTTCTGCCTCTACTTGCTTTATAAAATTATTAAAATTTCCAACTAATATAAAACATATTCCAAAAAATATCATTATTACACACATCGTACCAAAGGATGTTGCCGCTTGTTTTTTGTTTTTGAATATGTTTGAAATTCCTTCTCCTATTAAATAGGTTAATACATTATATTTCATCATAACCACCTTTTTTATCATCTCTTATAATTTCGCCTTTTTCGATATGTATTACCCTTTTTTTCATTTTGTCTACTATATCTTTGGCGTGTGTTGCAACTACAACTGTTGTTCCTCTCATATTTATGTCGTTTAGTAAATTCATTATATCCCAAGCTGTATCTGGATCTAGATTTCCTGTTGGTTCGTCTGCAATTAACATTGATGGATTATTTACTAATGCTCTAGCTAAAGCTACTCTTTGCTGTTCTCCACCTGATAATTCGTGTGGATACATTTTAGCCTTTTGGCCTAACCCTACTAATGATAATACCATAGGTACTTGTCTTCTTATATGTCTTTGTGTAGCACGAACGATATACATAGCATAGGCAACATTATCATATACTGTTTTATCTGGTAATAGTCTAAAGTCTTGGAAAACCACCCCCATACTTCTCCTTAAATATGGTACTCTATTTGGTTTTAAAAATGTTGTATCTTTTCCATTTATTATTATATTTCCTGTTGTTGGTTCTTCTTCTTTTAAAATTAATTTTATTAATGTTGATTTTCCACTTCCTGATGTTCCTACCAAAAAGCAAAATTCTCCTTTTTCTATTAAAAAATTAGCATTTTTGACTGCTTTTGTTCCAGTGTCATAAGTTTTTGTAACATTTCTAAATTCTATCATTTTTTTATTTTTCTCCTTTTGTCTGCTTTGTTATATTTTATCTATATTATCATAACAATAAATGCTTTTTTTTTCAATAGTATTTACGAAAAATTTACAAATTGTGATTTTGTTTTATTTCTAATCTTAATAAAGCTATTTCCTTTGTTAATTCAATTAATAAATCATCTCTTTTTTCGATTTTTTCTATTATTGATAATAGGAGCTTTTCTATTTTTTCTTTTTCCATATTTTTTTCCTCCTTCCGCCGTAAAAATATTATGTTTTTACTAAGAAAGTTTAATTTTGAATCAAAAATCTCAAAGTGATTGATTTAAAAATCTAATTTGATTTAATGTTGATTTAACTTTTCACATTATAAATTCTATTTTTAATTTTGTCAATAGTTTTTACAAATTTTTGTTTGCAAAAATATTTTTTATTTTTTTTCGACAAATCTATTGACAAACTTTCAAATATATTATATACTACAATCTGTCGTTAGGGAATGCTCCCTTAGCTCAGTTGGTCAGAGCAACCGGCTCATAACCGGTGGGTCCAAGGTTCGAATCCTTGAGGGAGCACCAATGTTAACCGCCAATTTAGTTGGCGGTTTTATTATTGACTTTTTTGTTCTAATATTGTATATATTATTATATTATTTAGTAGTTGCTTAGAAAATTAGAAAATTTTTGAGGTCCTAAGTCATTAAAATAAGATGAGATGTGTAAATATTTTACAAATCTCATCTTATTTTTTAATTCATATTTACTGTAAATCCATTCGTTGAATCTCCACTTATAAGACTAGCGTTTAAAGAAACCACAGGAAATAATGCACGATTACCATTTCCAGTCTCATCACTCGAGTAATACATACCATATGCATCTACATTACCATCATTCACAAGGCACATATCAAAGTAACAATATGTCGAATAAGTACCTATGCAGCGTGAAGCTAGCCAATAATTAGTGCTTGCATCTTGTGGCATTAGTAAATTATAATAATTAATTCCATCTTTTGACATTATAAATGCTGTTTGCATATATGAATTATCCCTATACCAATATGTTTGATATGGATGTATGCTTTGGGCTGTTGTTATTTTTCCATCTGCCGCCTCATCATCATTTTTTTCAATGAAATCTGTTTGTTTGCTCATTCCTAATCCATTTTCTTTTGTGTCTCCACCGTTTATAACGCTTAAAATTTCTTTTGCATACATAGATGGATAATTTTTGCTACTCGTATATTCATTTGTTAATTGTGTTCCATATTTTGCTCCCCCTCCACTAGTATATTGATATTTATGTGTTTCTAATAATTTCGTTTTATCCATATATTTCTCTATATCTTCTATATTTAAACTTCTAGCCGTTATTCCCTTACTTGTATTTGAATACAAACTATTGCAAGCATCATTTAATAATTTAACCCCATTATTATACCCTTGAGCTTGTCCTAAATACACTTTTCCTGATGTAGAATTTGTTGGCACCAGCTCAACCTTTCCATTTTCAATTGACAATACTCTCCATTTTGTCAAATTAAAACTTTCTCCATCTGCACTACTTAATGTTACGTCATCCGTCTTAGTTGTTGAACAATATTTAGCTTGCCAATTATATGTTCCACTTTGCGAATATGTCACCGGAGAGCCTACATCCAATCCTTCGGGTACACCATATGCATATTTATCTATTGCACTTTCATATCCTTGCATCTTTTCATCTTCATCTTTTTGTACATCTTCCGTTTTCTCTTTTGCCTCGCTTGCCCTATTTAAAATTCCATTTTGTCCTGTAAGCATACTTATACTAATACCTGCCAATATAAGCAACACAATTATCGTTACGACAAGAGCAATCAATGTTATACCTGTGTTTTTATTAATTTTCTTCATTTAAAATCCTCCTAAAATCAATTTGCATTCATATTTTGCATCTATTTTAATTTTATCATTATAGTTGCATAAATTCAACTTTGGATTCAAATGTAATACAAATATAAAATCTTTGTAACAGTAGGTAATTATATGTATTATTCTTAATTTATATTGTAGTTATCATCCTCTTCATACTTATTATAATTAATTATTTTTGTAATAATTATTTCAATTTATGTTATATATAATATATTTTGTCAACCTCAACACACAATTATAAATTTCAATTTTCACAAATATTTTCTTATTTTATCACTAAAGTATTGATTTTTCGTAAAATTTATGTTATATATAATAGTGAGTGGTGCTCAAGAAACTTTCGAAGCCTTGAGTCATTTTTTATTTGGAGGTACAATGAAGGAATATAAAACCAATATAGAACTTATAAATTATCTTATATCCAAAGGATTAATTATAAACGATAAAGAAAATTCATTAAAGAACTTAGAAAGATATTCATACTATTCCATTATAAATGGATATAAATTCGTCTTTAAGAATAACGATAATAACTATAAAGAAAATACTTCTTTTGAAGAAATCTTTGCACTATATGAATTTGATAAAAATATAAAATCTATATTTTTAAAATATATTTTAGAAATAGAAATAATAATAAAATCCCTTATGTCAAATACCTTAGCTAAACAATATGGTATTCAGAATTATTTAAATTCTTCTAATTTTGATGATAATATCAATAAAAATTCGATAAATATTTTTATAAAAAAAATAGAAAAAGAAATTGATGATAATTATATAAAACACCCAGCTATAAAACATTATAAAGATGTCTATGGTTTTGTTCCCCCTTTTGTTTTAACAAAAATTTTAACTTTCGGAACCATAAGCAAATATTATAGTTTACTAAAGCAATATGATAGACAAACTATAAGTAAATATTTTAAATTATCCGATAAATTATTGAAGCAAATCTTAATAAATCTAACTATGGTTAGAAATATTTCTGCGCATTCCGATAGATTATTTGCATATAGAAACAAATATGATATTAGCTTTAAAAACATAGAGAAAAAATATCCTAGAAAAGAAAACTTATGTAATTTATATATGATTATAAAATGTATGAAGGTATTACTTGATGAGAAAAAATACAATGAATTTAGATACTTGCTTTATAAAGAAATTGAAAAGTTAAAAGAAAATTTAACCGTTATTGATATAAAAGATATCTTGATAATAATGGGATATGATGTATAATATATAATCAATTTGAATATAATAATTTCAGTGGTGCTTAGAAAACTTTTGAAGCTCTAAGTCATAAAAAATAAGATGTGTAAATATTTTACACATCTTATTTTTACTCATTTTCTCCTCTTCCTTCTGGAAGTGCATTACTAGGTAACTCAATTCTTATTCTAATTCTAAATACATAAGTTGCAGCTCTAACAATCTTACTATTTTTAAATCTTTGCCATAATGATGGTTTAGCTTTAAATGTTGTTTCTTCTTTATAGTTATTTAATTCTTCTTGAGCTTCTTCAACTGCCTCATTAGCCTCTACTTCATTATTTTCTTCTATAGTTTGAACATTTGCTTTAACTTTTTCTTTCTTAGCCTTTACTTTTTTAACTTTTTTCTTTGTTTCAACTACTTCTTCAATATTTTGAACTTCTGGTTCTACAACTTCTTCTACAATTGTTTGAGTATTATCCTCAGGTGTTGGAATTAATTTTAAAGCATCTGATACTTCAATTCCTATAAAACTTAATGCTTTTGAACTATCTTCTAGTCTTTCCATATCTATTTCTATATGTAAATTAGATTCAAGATTATTTGCTTTTGCTTTAAGTATTTTCATAGAGTCATTATATTTTTGTGATGTTTTTCCCTTGCATCTTCCTAATGTGTTTAAGCTTTCGATTATTTCTTCTGGGAACTTGTCTGATGCTTCTTCTACATCGGCTTTCCATCCTTCTTCTTTGTTGTCTGCTTCTTCTATAAGTTCATTTAAAGTTCCAGCTAGTGCTATATTTTCTTCTCTTTGTTTTATTAATTCTTCAACTCTTTTTGTATTTTCCTCGAATTGATTTATAGCAAATTCCACTAAGCCATAAGCAGCATTATATACACTTACAGGGAAATTTTTCTTTTTAGGATATTCTATTAAGTATGTCTTTATAGACTCTATCAAATCTTTAAAATATGTATCTTCTTCTAATTGTATTATTTTTTTCTTGTTGTTCGGATTTATTAATTTTTGAACTTTATCTATATTTGATATTATTTTTTCTTCTGTGATTACCATTCTCACATTTACTATGCCAGACTTAGACATTGTAAACTTCCCTCCTTTGTTATTATTTTAACGTATCTTCTACATAATTCATTTTTATTATACAACACTCCCCTAAAAACTACAAGAAATTTTGCCAAACTTTTTTTTACATTTTTGTGACAGAATTATTACATTTTTGTTACAGTATTTTTAAATACTTTTCATTATTTTGTTCATTTCTACATTTCTTTTAATTTTCAAAGTAGTTGTTTTTACAAGTTCTTCGTCTGTTAATATTAATTTTTTTACATATTTATATTTAGGCATAGTCTTATTTACTTCTTTTACCCAATTCCAGATTTTTTCTTTCAAATCATCTATAGTTATATCTCCAAATTGTTTTTTTACATAGTCCTTATCATAGCATATTTTTACAGATAATGTTACATCTCCATCTCTTGCGGGCATACCAAATACCATACATTCTTTTACTAATTCTGATTTTTCTAACAGGCTTTCTATTTCCTCTGGATATACATTTTTTCCGTTTTTTAATACAATAACAAATTTCTTCCTTCCAGAAATATATAAATATCCATTTTTATCAATTCTAGCTAAATCACCTGTACGGAACCATCCATCTTCTGTAAATACTTCTTCATTTGCTTCTTCATTATTATAATATCCAATCATTACAGAATCGCCTTTTGCTAAAAGTTCTCCAACTCCCGATTTATCTGGATTATCTATTTTTACCTCTACACTTGGAAATTTCTTACCAATAGATCCTAATCTTTTTTGTTTTGTAAGTTCTGCTGCAATTACTGGTGATGTTTCTGTTAAACCATATCCTTGTAATACATTAAATCCTAAATCCCAGAATCCTTTTTCTTTTTCAGGTGATAATGCTGCTCCACCTGCAACCATTACGCGTAAACAGCCTCCAAGGTTATCGTGAATTTCTTTAAATAATTTTTTTCTTATATCAATTCCAACTTTTAATAAACAATTGCTCAATTTTATACCTTTTTTTACAGTTGGCATTTTTCCCTTGTCCTCAATTGTTTTCATTAATTTATCATACATTTTTTCAAATACAACTGGCACACATATCATCGCAGTAATTTTAAAGTTTTTAAGTTCATCTGCAATATGCCTTACACCTTTTGAGAATATTATGCTTCCACCAATTGACAATGGATATAAGAATCCAACTGTACATTCAAATGTATGATGCAAAGGTAAAAATGATAATAATCTGTCTGTTTCGTCAAGTTCAAAAACATTTCTTATGTCTTTTACATTTGTGCAAATATTTTTGTGTGATAACATAACAGCTTTTGATTGATTTGTTGTCCCAGATGTAAATAGCATTATTGACATTTCTTCATTATTAATCTTAGCTTCCAAAAATTCTTTATTTCCGCCATCTAATAGTTCTTTTCCTTTTTTAGTTATCTCTTTTAAAGAATATTTGTTAAAGTCATTTTTTTCTAAATCCATAGAAATAAAATATTTTAATTTTGTATTTCCTTGTTTTTGAATTTTTGCCATACATTCATCATATTTTTCTGAATAGATAATTGCCTCTACTTCTGAACGAATTATTAAACTTTCTATTTCATTTTCTGGTAGTGCTTTATCTAATGGTACTATTGTTCCTGTACCAGTTACTACTGCTAAATATGAAAGTTCCCATTCATACCTATTTTCTCCAATTACAGCAATTCTTTTTCCTTTTAAGCCCATTTCTATTAAAGCTGTTCCTAAGCTATTAATTTCATAGCAAAATTCTTTGTATGTTACTTTTTTAGAATCTTCTAGGCCTTTTCCATCTCTGTAAAAAGCTACTTCTTCTCCAAATTTTTCTTCTGAATTTTTCATCATTTCCTTTAAATTTTCAAATTTTATGCTTCTATCTAACATCTTTTATATCTCCTTTAACCCTTTTATTACTGTATTTTCAAATTCTTTATAAACTTTTCCAACATTAAAGCTCTCTTTGTCTCTTAATTTGTATACTAAACACGAACATATTAAGCCATATATTTCTGATGCATAAATTTTTTCATCTCCTGCTTTTATTTGTCTTGCATCAATTCCTTCTTTTACTATTTGTTCAATTTTTTTTATGTATTCATATATATATTCTTTGCATTTTTGATTTCTTTGTTCATTTCCGTAAAATTGGCTTAATAAAATTGTTATTATATCTTCATATTTATCAACAATTTTTACTTGAATTAATACTATTGCTTTTATTTTATCTATATAGTTATGATATTTTGATGTTTTAATATCTACACTATTTTGTAATAGCTTTACTCCCTCAGATACTAAAAAATTAAATATCTCCTCTTTGCTTGCAAAATGATAATATAATGTTCCTTTTGCTACTCCTACTGTTGCTGTTATTTCTTCTATACTTGTGTTTTCATAACCTTTTTCCGCGAATAATTTCATTGATGTTTCAAATATTTTTCTTTTTGTTTTATTCAAAACTTATCCTTCTTTCTCGTTTATATTTATACTAGCTTATTATATATAAATAATTTGATTTTTGCAATAGCCTGTTTTAAATTTGAATAGACGGTCGATATTTTTTCAAAAATTTGTCAAAAAAACTTGAATTTATTTTCATTTTAGTATAGTATATATAAAAACAAAACAGGAGGATAAAAAATGCCTAAGAAAACTAAAGAAATCAATGAAACAATAGAACATATAAAAGATTTATTATCTCCTAAAAAAGATAAAAAAGAATCTAAAAAAACAAATAAAAAGGTAGCTTCTACTTCTGCTAAAAACAAAAACACCACTTCAAAAACAGCAACAAAAACTAAACCTGCTTCAGAAAATAAAACTACTTCTACCAAAAAAGCTACTCCCAAAAAAACTGCTTCCAAGAAATCTGTATCTAAAAAAGCAGTTCCTAAAAAAGTAGAAAAAAAAGAGAATAAACCAACAATTCATAATTTTTCACCAGAATACTACGATTTACCATACAAATATAATAAAACGGTCGTAAAAATATTAGCTCAAACACCAACAAATTTATTTGTATATTGGGAAATATCTGATGAAGATAGAGAAAAACTAAAAGAGCAATATGGAGAATATTTTTTCGAAATAACAAAACCAGTTTTAGTCATACATAATATAACAATGAATTACTCATTTGAAATAGATATAAACGATTTTGCAAACAGTTGGTATTTTCACGTAAATGATAGTAGCTGTGAATACCAAATAGAACTTGGCAGACGCCCTATCCCAATAAATTACAATTATATGCCACAATATAATGTAGAAAAAAGCGGTCCAATAGCTCCAGTTCAAGTGCCATTTGTTTATATATCTTCGTCAAACGAATTAGAAGCACCAAATGACCATATTTTATTTAACAACAAAAACAAAATATATTTTAGAAATGTAAAGACAAATCAAATTATAGAAAAAGATGTTAAAGACTTTCCATTTATTGTTAAGGATAATGAATTTGTTAATGTTTATGAATTATACAAAAAACTATATAAAGATGAAATTATCGATGGTAGATTTGACAGAATGAACCCATCTTCTGGAAATCCATCATCAGGAAATTTAAGTTCTTGGTAAAACTTTAATCTAGCTTTCGTTTGTTTTGTAAGCTAGATTTTTTTACATTGTAGTTAAAGAAAGGAAAAATCAAATGCAAAAAAAAGGATACGTAAGCTTTGTATTACACGCACATCTCCCATTTATTCATCACCCAGAAAGTAATGATTACTTGGAAGAATCTTGGTTATATGAAGCAATCTCAGAAACATATATACCTTTACTAAAAAATTTCAAAAAATTAGTAGATGAAGGGGTTAATTTTAGAATAACAATGTCAATGACTCCTCCTCTACTTTCAATGCTTGATAATAAATTATTACAGCAAAAGTACATTAATTATTTGGAAAATTTAATAGAATTATCTGAAAAGGAAATTAAAAGAACAGCATTTAATGAAAAAATGAATAATCTATCAAAATACTATTATGAAAGATATTCTGAGGATTTAAGATTATTTAGAGATGAATTCAAATGTGATTTAATTTCTCAGTTTAAACATTTCCAAGATATTGGAGTATTAGAAATAATAACTTGTGGTGCAACACACGGATATTTTCCAATATTATATGTAAATGAAAAAACAGTTAGAGCTCAAATTGCTGTAGGTGTTCAAACTTATGAAAGATATTTCGGTAAAAAGCCTCGTGGTATTTGGCTTCCAGAGTGTGGATATGTTCCAGAAGCTGATAAATATTTAAGAGAATTTGGCGTAGATTATGCAATTGTTGAATCACACGGTGTTTTATATGCAAACCCTACTCCAGTTTATGGTACTCTTGCTCCAATAGTTTCACCTCAAGGCTTTACAGTTTTTGGACGTGATATGGAATCTTCTAGACAAGTTTGGAGTTCAATTAATGGTTATCCAGGCGACTACAATTATAGAGATTTTTATAGAGATATTGGTTATGAAGCTGATTATGATTATATAAAACCTTATATTGCACATAATGGAGTTAGAGTTCATACAGGTATAAAATATCACAGAATTACAGGTGATACTGATAATAAAGATATTTATGATATTCAGTGGGCAAAGGATTCGGCTGAACGCCAAGCAGGACACTTCTTAAATTCTAGAACTGAGCAAATTGAAAATGCATCTCATTATATGAATAAACCTCCTATTGTTTTATGTCCTTATGATGCAGAACTTTATGGACATTGGTGGTATGAAGGTCCTTATTGGTTATATATTTTATTTAAAAAGATTTATTATGATGAATGTAATTTTGAGCTTATTACTCCTTCTGAATATATGGATAAGTACCCAGAAATTCAACAATGCCAACCTTGTAGATCAAGTTGGGGTGCAAATGGTTATAGTGAAGTTTGGCTTAATCCTTCAAATGACTATGCTCATAAACATTTACATACTGCTGGAGATAGAATGTGTGAGTTAGCTTATAAATTTATGGATTCTTATGATACTTTAAATAATTTAGAGAACCAAATTAAAGAACTAAAAAAAGAGAAAAAGCCTATTACTTCTATTACTTCTTCTAGCAAGTATAGAAATACTAAATTACAAGTTCGTGCTTTAAATCAAGCAGCTCGTGAACTTTTACTTGCTCAAAGTAGTGATTGGCTATTTATTATTACTAATAATACTATGGTTGATTATGCTCATAGAAGAATTAAAGATCATATTGGTAGGTTTACTAGACTTTATAATGAACTTAATTCTGGGAAAATTGATAGAAAGTTCTTAACTGAAATTGAGGAAAAAGACTGTGTGTTTCCTGATATTGATTATAGAATTTATTTATAGTTTTTTATGAATACTTTTATGAATTTTGTATATACTTTTGGTAACAAGATTTGTGGAGGTATTTTTTTTATGGATATTAATCGTATTAATTCTATTTTGAATAATGATGAAAAGTTTGATGTTTTTTATAAGGACAGGCCTGTTTGGATTCAGGGCGTTTCTAAGGATATGGCTAAGGTTGGGTTTGTGGATAATTTTGAGGAGATGGATGTTAGGATTTCGGAGTTGGAGGAAAGGTAGATTTTTTTGAAATGGGGACGGTTCCTTTTTGAAAAAGGAACCGTCCCTGTTTCGAAAAAATATTGAGGCAGAAAAACTTCACATTTTTCCACCCCAACTATTGACATTCAGCCTTATAATTTATATTTAATAAAGTGACACTCTGAATCCAGTAATATAATTACTGGCCTCAGTAATACTATCAGTACGTGAGAAAGCTGTAAGTGTACCTTTTCCGTTAAAAGCACCTCCTCTACTAACACATGGTCGATTAACATATGTAGTAAAGTCCAAAGTCCACTCCCATACATTTCCTGCTATATCATATATATTCATTAACGAAAAACTCTCATCTGCTCCTGTTGTTAATAATACTTCTTCTTCTGATTCCTTTTTATATGAACCGGCTTTAAAACTGCTTCCAGAATCTATCGAATATTTAACTTTTGCATTTGTTATACTCCACAAATTATTTTTATAATTTCCAATTAAGGTACTATCTGAATTTAACTTTGTTTTTACATCTGTAACTGTATCAGATTTCTTTGTCTCAATATATTTTAATACTAAATCCCACTGTACTCCAAACATTAAGCTACTTGTATAGCTTCCAGATTCAACCTGCTCCGCTAATACTTTTGCTTGTGTTCTTGTTATATAATTATATGGATATAAATTCGCTTTAGATAATGGTGTAGTTGTTGCTTGTCGTGAAGATGTTCTATTTTTTTCAGTTCCAACTTCATATCTTCCTACCCAAAATCCTCCGTTTTCATATACACTTTTTAACATTTTTTTCTTTGCTGTATCATATGCCAAACTATCTGCAAACCATCCAGGCGTGCTATCTTCATAATAAACATCGCTATAACTTGTTCCATTTCTATAATCAGCTGTATATGTATGCAAATCATTTTCAATTTCTGTATATTCGTCATTTGTAAAGCTTGTTATATTTAATCCTGCTGTTGGATAAACTGTTGTCGTTCTAGGCACTTCCACCCAAACATACTCATTTCCATAACCATCTGTTATAACTAATCCATCATCAAACGAATCTTCCCCATCTATTTTAGTTGGAGCAAATCCATCTGGTAACGTAATGCCTTTATATGTTGTTTTTTCAGTATTCATTAATGCTTCTGCCTGTGCTAATTTTCTTTGTTCTTCTTTACTTGATATTTCCGTCTTTTCCTTAGCTTCTGCCGCTCTATTTAAAATCCCATTTTGTCCTGTTAGCATACTTATCGAAATTCCTGCTAGTATTAATAAAACCACAATAGTCACAACAAGTGCTATCAATGTTATTCCTCGATTTTTAAAATCTTTTTCTCTCATTATTCTCATCCTTTCAATTATAAATATAAATCCACAAAAACTTATATTACATCCTGTAATTAAAATATAACACATTTTGTGTTCGTTTTCAATTGCATCTTGTAATGTAATATAAATGTTATTTTGTTGTAATATTTTCGTAATACATCGGATTTTATTTCATATTTTGTATTACCGTAAAAACATTTTCTCTTCCTACTTGTCGAATTGTGTCGAACGATTTTCCCTGACATTACAAGCTTTTGGTCATATAATTTATAAAGATTTTTTCAAACTCATTTAATTCTAAAAACTGAATTTGATTTTTCCACTTATTAAAATTATAAAAAAGGAGTCGTGATATATCATAGAAAAAGAAGAAATAAAAAATACAGAACAGAAAGAATTATTAAATCCAAAAATAGACTATGTATTCAAGAGAGTTTTCGGATATAAAGGAAATGAAGATATTACAAAAAGCTTAATTAGTGCTATTATGAAGAAAAATATTACAGAATTAACATTAGAAGGTGATAAAATATTAGATAAAGACGTATTGGACGATAAAATAGGAATTTTAGACATACGTGCTAAAATCGAAAAAAAAATAAACTGTGATATAGAAATGCAAGTTGTAGACAAGAAAAATGCAGAAAAAAGAATATTATTTTACGCAAGTAGAATGATGAATAAAAGTATAACACCTGGAAAGGATTATTCAAGCATAGAAAAAAGTGTTGCTATTTTAATAACAGATTATGAATTAGATTCTTTAAAAAATATCAAGAAATACACTACAAAATGGAATTTAAGAGAGGAAGATTATGGAAATGTTATCTTGACAGATGCAATCGAAATCTATATAATTGAAATACCCAAGCTAGAAAAATATCCAACAAATACGATATTAGATAAATGGGTAAAATTTATAAAGAATCCGAAGGTGATAGATATGTCTGAAAAAGAAATAAAAAAAGCCAAAGAGGTTTTAGAGGAAATTAGTCAAGATGAACACGCAAGACGTCTTGCAGAATTAAGAGAAAAATATATTATGGACCAGAAAGCCACTGAAGATGCTGGATTTGATAAAGGATTAAAACAAGGTGAAAAAAATAAGTCCATAGAAATTGCAAAAAAATTAAAATCTAAAGGATTTAAATTAGATGAAATCTATGAACTAACTAGTTTACCAATTGAAGAAATTGAAACTTTATAATATTCTTTAAATGAGTTTGAAAAAAACTATAAGATATTTTGAAATCATCTTATAGTTTTTTGTATTTTACCTAAAAATTAATTTTTTCTTTAATCCAATTTTCAATCTCGTCAATTGGCATTCTAACTTGTTCCATTGTATCTCTATCTCTAACAGTAACTTGATTATCTTCCAATGTATCAAAATCAACAGTTACACAATATGGAGTTCCAATTTCATCTTCTCTTCTATAACGTTTTCCAATTGAACCTGCTTCATCATAATCACACATAAATGTTTTAGACAATTTTTCGTGTAATTCTACTGCTTTTGCAGATAATTTTTTAGATAATGGTAAAACTGCTAGTTTATATGGAGCTAAAGCTGGGTGTAAATGTAAAACAGTTCTTGTATCACCTTCTGCAATTTCTTGTTCATCATATGCGTTACATAAAAACATTAATATTAATCTATCCACACCTACTGATGGTTCAATTACAAATGGTACATATTTTTCACCTGTATCTGGATCTTGATATGTTAAGTCTTGTTTTGTTGCTTCCATATGTCTTGATAAGTCATAGTTTGTTCTATCTGCAATACCCCAAACTTCTCCCCATCCAAATGGGAACTTGTATTCTATATCTGCAGTAGCTTTACTATAGAATGATAATTCTTCTTTTGTATGGTTTCTAAATCTTACATCTTCTTCTTTTGCACCAAGTGATATTAAGAAGTTGTGGCAATATTCTTTCCAATATTCATGCCATTCTAAGTCTGTATCTGGTTTACAGAAAAATTCTATTTCCATTTGTTCGAACTCACGTGTTCTGAATATGAAGTTTCCTGGTGTTATTTCATTTCTGAATGCTTTACCTTGTTGGCATATTCCCATTGGTAATTTTCTTCTTGTTGTTCTAAGTACATTTTTAAAGTTTACAAATATACCTTGTGCTGTTTCTGGACGTAGATATATTTCAGATTTTGCATCTTCTGTAACCCCTTGGAAGGTTTTGAACATTAAGTTGAATTTTCTAATTGATGTATAATTTAATTTTCCACAGTTTGGACATACTATGTTATTGTCATTTATATATTTTACAGTTTCTTCATCTGACCATCCGTCTGCTATTACATCTTTTCCATTTTTTGCAGCCCATTCTTCTATTAATTTGTCTGCTCTATGTCTTGTTTTGCATTCTTTACAATCTATTAAAGGGTCTGAAAAGCTTGCTACATGTCCTGTTGTTACCCATACTTGTGGATTCATTAATATTGCGCTATCTAATCCAACATTGTATTTATTTTCTTGTACCATTTTTTTCATCCAAGCTTTTTTTATATTATTTTTTAATTCTACTCCTAGTGGTCCGTAATCCCATGTATTTGAAAGTCCACCATATATATCTGAACCAGGATAAACATATCCTCTTGCTTTGCATAGGTTAACTATTTTTTCCATTGAATCTAGCATTTTCTTTCCCTCTTTCTTCTCTTTTTTGATGTTTTTAAGTTTATCATATTTTTTATTTCTTATCAAGCATTATATATAAATTTCTAAAAATTTTTGCACGCTTTTACTTTTAAAATTTTCCTGTCTTTTACTTTTTCTATTTTGTATGTTACTTTTTCTGTTTCCACTATTGGCTTTTCCCCATCTTTTGGAATTCTGTCTAATTTTTTTATTAGGTATCCACCTAATGTATCTACATCATCTTCGTCTATATCAATGTCTAAAAATTTTTCTACATCATATAAGGCGATACTTGCATCAAATAAAAACGTATTATTATCTATTTTCTTGAATTTGTCAGTTTCTTTATCATATTCATCATAAATTTCCCCAACAATTTCTTCTAAAATATCTTCCATTGTAACCATTCCAGCTGTCCCACCATATTCGTCTAATACAATTGCTATTTGTTTTTTGTCTTTTCTTAGTTCTTGAAATAGTTCATTTACTCTCTTTGTTTCAGACACAAAATATGCTTCTTTTACTAAAGATTTTATTTTTGAATTTTTATTTTTGTTTGATATTAAAAGATCCTTTATATATATAATTCCCTTTATATTATCCATATTTTCATCATACACCGGAATTCTGCTATATCTCATATCAACAGATAATTTTTCTATAACTTCTGCTATTGTCATATCAATATCTAACGCAAATATTTTATTTCTTGGAACCATTATTTCTGATACAAATTTGTCATTAAACTCAAATACATTGTTTATCATTTCTTTTTCTTCTTCTTCAATAGTTCCTTTTTCCTCTCCAACATCTACCATCATTCTTATTTCTTCTTCTGTAACATTATCTTCCTCTTCCCCTGTTACTCCAAATAATTTTGATACTATATTTGTTGAAAATGTTAAAAATTTAACAAATGGTGCCGTTATAACTGAAATTGTTTTTATTACTCCTATACTTGCAAATGATACTTTTTCATAATATTTCATTGCAATTCTTTTTGGTACTAGTTCCCCAAACACTAGTGTAAAATATGATAAAATTATTGTAATTATTATTATTGATATGCTTTTCCAAGTTGAAATTGATAAACTTGGAAGCCACGCACTTAATACAGGTGCTAATTTATCTGCAAATGTATCTGATGCAAACGCACTTGATAAGAATCCTGCAAGTGTTACTCCTATTTGAATTGTAGCTAAAAATTTACTAGGATTTTTAAGCATATTTTGAATTTTTTTAGCCTTATTATTTCCTTCTTTTGCTTGTATGTCTATTTTTGCATCATTTAATGAAATAAAAGCAATTTCTGCAGATGCAAAAAATGCATTTATTAATATTAAGATTATTAAAATTATTATACTTCCTATCATAAAAGTCTCCTAACTAATATTTTACTTCTAACATAATTCTTTTAATAAATTGTTTAAAGCTTCTTATTTTTATATTTTTAGCAATTTTTCTCGATTTTAATTCTTTCTCAAACCAAATTTTATTTTCCTCATCTAAATCCGGTATAACTGCAAGCAAAGAGTTTGTTGCAAATATTGCTAAATTTTCCTTAGTCATTTTTTTCAATGGCATTTTTTTTGATTGTTTTAAAAGATTATCAAAATGAACTAATTTGTCTTGCAATTTTTTTCTTTCCATTTCTTCATTTTGATTTCTCATTATACTATTTTGGCTTTGTACATAATAATACTCATATTTATTAATTGATACCATTGTTTTAGCTTTTAATATCATTAATGGCATTGTTGCAAAATCTTCGTGATACATACCTTTTGGAAATTCTAGTACTAGCTCTTTTTTTATAGCATAATTCCATAAACAATCTATTAAATTATCTTTTCCAAATAATAAATTGAAACCTTTTTCTCCTGAAACTTTGTTAAAAGAATTACTTTCTTCTTTTCTCAAAACATTCCCATCTTCATCTACAAATACTGGTCTCCATTTTATTAAATCAATTTTCTGGTTTATGTATTGTTCAATATCTTTAAGTAATGTTTTTGATATATAATCATCACTATCCACAAAAATTATGTATTCTCCCATCGCCTGATTTACTCCATAATTTCTTGTATCTGATACACCAGTATTTTCTTTATAAAAATATTTTATTCTTTCATCACTTTTAAATTCTTCTACCTTTTCTCTCAGGTCATCATCAGATCCATCATCTACTACAATAACCTCATAATCCACTGATGTTCCTTCTTGATTAGTTATTGATTTTATAGTTCTTCCTATTGTTTTTCCTGCATTATAGGCTGGTATAATAAAACTTATCATTTTTTTAATTATCGTCTCCTTTATTTTTTATTTGCTATATATAATATAACTTTTTTGTTGTTTTGCCAATATTTTAGCTTATAATTTGTTTTAACTTTTCTATTATATTTTTATTAAATTCTTCTGGATTAAATTTTTCCATATTAAATCCACAATCTAAATATTTCTTCATTCCTTCATATACACCTTTTGTACTTCTTTCCACAACTATTCCGAATTTATCTTTTATATCTTTTTGGCTATCTGACACATTAGTTGTTATTATTGGCTTTCCTAGTATCATACTTTCTATAAATACAACTGGATATCCTTCAAAATCTGATGACATAATTAGGCAGTCCGATTTTTTCAAATATGGATATGGATTTGATTTTTTTCCTAAAAATTCTATATTTTGAATATCTTTTGCGTGATTTTGGTACATTTCATTGTCTGGTCCATCTCCAACAAATATTACCCTAAATATATAACCTTCTTCATTTAATTTTTTTGTAGCCTCTATTATTCTACTTAATTTTTTTTGCTTTTCATCGTGTCTCCCAAGATTTATAAATGTAACAATATTATCTTTTTGCTCAAAATTTCCACTTGAATCTTTAGATTTTTGTTCAATTTTCTTGTAATCTATTAAATTATTACAATATAAACATTTTTCTTTTAATTCATTAAAATTATTTACAAATACATTTTTATCATATTCTGATACAAAAACTATTTTACTAAAATCCTTTGCTTTTACCTTCTCAAAAAATTCTTTATATATTTTTTTATCATTTTCATAAAAACTCATATAATCATTATGTACCCATAAAGCATTATTTTTGCTTGCTGTTCTCGCAACAAATGATGCAGAATAGCTGTAGGTCGCATAACAAGCCGAAAAATAAAATTTATTTTTATATTTTATTTTAAAGATTTGTTGTTTTATAAAATTTAATATTTTTCTTATTGGCATTATTTTAAAATCACTTGGTTTATATGTAATTATTTTCACATTTTGAGGAAGTTCATTTAAGAATATTCCTTCTTTTTTCTCTAAACACAATGTTATTTCATAATCATTTTTTATGTTTTTTAATAATGTAATAAGTGCCGTTTCAATTCCTCCAACATCTAGCGAATATGCTGAAAACAATATTTTTTTCATTATTTCTAATTTTCTATCCTTTCAAATGCTTTATTTATATTATCTCTTTTATACCCTTTTTTCATTAAATATGCTACCATTTCTGGCTTTTCTTGATCTTTTCTTAGTATTATTTTTTCTGCTGAATTTATCTCATACTCTATTAGTTCGTCTCTATTTTGATATATATAATCTTCTATTAAATCTTTATTTAATCCTTTTGCTTGTAATTTATATTTTAATTCCATTATAGACATTTTCTTTAATATTTTAAAATTATTTATTGTCTTTTCAATATAATCTTCATCATCTATGTATTTAGCTTCTTTTAAATATTCAATTGCATCTTCTAACATTTCTTCGTCTATATCATTTTTAAATTTTGTCCTTACCTCGTTTTCAGTTCTTTTCTTGTATAATATATATCTTAAAATTTTAGTTTTAGCTTTATCAAATTCTTCTAATGAATACATTGTACCACTCCTAATTTCTTTGGTTATTTTATCAAAAACATTTAGTTTTTACAACTATTAAGAACATATTTTTATAATTTTTCTAAAAATTATAGACAAAATGTCTTTTTTTGTGATATTATACTATTATTATAAATCAAATGAAAAAACTTAAGGAGGAATAATTATGTCAAAATTAATCAAAACTATATTATTATTTACTATGGTAGTAATCTTTTCATATAATTATTGCTATGGTATCGATTTGAATTTAACTGAAAATACAACAACTAATGCTGCATCTCAAAATGCACAAACGCAAGCAAATTCTGCAACTGCAACAAATTCATCAAATACAAGCAATACAAACACTAATACAAATAACTTATTCCAAAATACATCTAACAGTTCTTCAAATTCAAGTTCTTCTACTATAAGTAGTGTTTCAAATAGTCAATCATCTGGTAGTTCAACAATTACTAACCTTATAAATATAGCTTTAATAGTAATTGGTGTTTTGTTAATATTTTTTGCAATAGCAATTTTAATAAGATTAAGTAAAAATTAAATTTTATCAAGCAATAAGTTGTTATTGCTTGTTTTATTTTTCAAATTTTTTCATAGTATATTTTAACCTAAAAAAATAATAATATTATTAAGTTTAATTTTAAACTATTTTTTTAGGAGGATAAAAATTATGCAAAAAAAGTTTTTGTTTGGATTGTTATTATTTAGTATTGTTATACTTTTAAGCTCCACTTTTACATTTGCTACAGATGAAGTAAAAGATTCTATGGAAAAAGCTGCAAATTCTGTTAAAGATGCCGTTGGGAATGCTGAAAACGGTATAGAAAATACTGCAAAAGATATTTCTAACACGGCAAAAAATGTAACTGAAAATATGGAAAAAGGCGCATCAGAAATTACAAATAATAACAATTCTTTTATGGCAACAAATACAAATTCGGGAAACTATACAGCTAGAAGAACTGCTACTACTACAGATACCACTCTTCTAGGTATGAATTCTACAACTTGGATTTGGTTAATTTTAGCAATTGCTGCTGTTGCAATAATTGCTTTAGTTTATTACTATACATCTAGTGTTCCAAATAGAAATCGTTATAATAATGATAACAACGAATAATTTGTTACTACTTAGCAATATATAGTAACCCTATGTGTTCTATTAGATTAATAGGACACTTTTACATAAATAAAACAACAAGGAGTATTTATGATTTTAAATTATAAAGTAGAAAAAGAAAGCCAAACTGTTAATAATATTTTAAAACAAAATCTAGATATTTCATCTAGGCTTTTTAGTAAATTGATAAATAATAAACTAGTAAAAGTAAATGGTCAAATATTTGATACTAGAAATATTGTACATAAAAACGATATAATTTCTATTGACTTAAATTATCCAGAGGATAATTCCAACATTATTCCTACAAATATGAACCTAAATATTATATATGAGGATGATTCTTTTATCATTCTAAATAAACCTGCTGGAATAGCCGTACATCCTTCTTTTAGCCATTTTAATGATACTCTTTCTAATGGTTTAAAATTTTATTTTGATAAAATTAACTTACATAAAAAGATAAGGCCTGTAAATAGACTTGATCTAAATACATCTGGATTAATTATATTTGCTAAAAATGAATATGTACAAGAAGCTTTAATAAAGCAAATGACTAATAAAACATTTAAGAAAGAATACTTAGCTGTTGTTTGTGGTAAACTTTCTTTAAAAAAAGGAACTATAAATAAACCAATTGCAAGAAAAGAAAACAGTATAATTGAAAGGTGTATTTCTAATAATGGAAAACCGGCTATTACACATTTTGAGGTACTAAAGGAATATGATACTTTTTCCTTAATTAAATGTATGTTAGAAACTGGAAGAACACATCAAATTAGAGTTCATTTTGCATCAATTAACCATCCATTGCTTGGGGATGATTTGTATGGTTCAAAATCTGATTTAATAGATGGTCAAGCTTTAGCTTGTTATAAACTTTCTTTTTATCATCCAATATCTAAAAATTATGTATCTTTTAAATTAAATGACTGCCCTTTTGACTTCTTATAAAGGACAGTCATAACTTTAGTTTTTATCCAATTTTATTTTGACTTTCATCTATATTTTTATTAGCCTTATTATCAACATATTTTTTTGTTTTATTTTTCTTATTAGATTTATTATTTTTATTCGTTCTCTTCTTATATTTAATTTCATTTGTTATATAATTAAATACAGATTTTTCATCTAATTTATAAATTTTCTCAAGTTCTTGTGGTGTTCCGTGTTCTACAAATACATCTGGATATCCAAAATTCCTTACAATTACATTTGGAATATGTCTTTCTGCTATTAATTCTTTCACTTCTGCACCTAAACCACCAACTAAAGAATTGTCCTCTATTGTTACAACAAAATGTGTTTTATTAATAGATTTAAGAACTGTATATTTATCAAATGGCTTTAAGAATCTTGCATTTATAACTTCGGCATTTATTCCCGCTTCTTTTAATTTTCTACATACATTCAATGCCTTTGCCACTTGATTTCCTATTGCCACTATTGTTACATCATTTCCAATTGTTAAAATATCGCTTCTTTTATATTGTATTTGAGAATGTGTTATAAATTTTTCCTTTGCTTCTCCTCCTCTTGGATATCTTATTACAACTGGTTTCTTTAAAGTTATAGCAAAATTCATCATATCTTCTAATTCCTTAAAGTCTTTTGGTGCCATTATTGTTATGTTTGGAATTACTTTAAAAAATGACAAATCTAAAATTCCTTGGTGTGTCTCTCCATCTGCTCCAACAATTCCTGCTCTATCTACACACATTATTACTGGTAAATTTTGTATACAAATATCGTGAATTACTTGGTCATAAGCTCTTTGATAAAATGAAGAATATATTGGCACAAATGGTATCATTCCTTCTTTTGCAAGTCCTGCTGCAAAGGTTAATGCATGTTGCTCTGCTATTCCTACATCAAAAAATCTATCTGGATACTTTTCTGCAAATTTTGTTAAACCTGTTCCATCTTTCATAGATGCTGTAATTGCTACTACCTTTTTATTTTTTTTCGCAATTTTAACAAGCTCTTCCCCAAAAGCTTTTGAATAGTCCTTGCCTTTTTGTTTCTTTGTCTTACCTGTTTCTATATAGAAAGGCGATGTAGCATGAAATCTATCTGGTTCATCTTCTGCAGGCTTATATCCTTTTCCTTTTTTAGTTAATACGTGTATTAATACTGGTTCATCAAGTTCTTTTGCTCTCTTAAATATAAGTTCCATATCTTCAATATTATGACCATCTATTGGTCCTAAATACTTAAATCCTATATCCTCGAAAAACATTTTGGGTATAATTAATTGTTTAATACCTTTTTTCATTCTTCGAACTATTTTAATTATTTTTGAACCCACAACTGGTATTTTTTCTAACACTTTTTTTCCAGATTTATTAGATATGGTATACATTTTTCTTGCTCTTAATTTACTTAAAAGCATATTTATTCCACCAATGTTTTTAGATATACTCATTTCATTGTCATTTAAAATAACTATTACATTAGTTCTAGAACTTCCTATATGGTTTAATGCCTCTAATGCCATTCCCCCAGTTAGTGCTCCATCTCCAATAACTGCTATTACTGAATGTTTTTCTTGCTTTATATCTCTTGCTTTTGCCATTCCCATAGCAGCAGATATTGATGTACTACTATGGCCTGTATTAAAACAATCTGTTTCAGATTCTTTTGTTTTTGGAAAACCAGCTATTCCATTTAGCTTTCTTATACTTTTTAGTTCTGCTTTTCTTCCATTTAATATTTTGTGTATATAAGTTTGATGCCCAACATCCCAAACTATTTTATCTTTGTTTACATCAAATACACTTTCTAATGCTAGTGTAAGTTCAACCACACCAAGATTTGAAGCCAAATGTCCTCCATTTTCAGATACTACCTCTATTATGTATTTTCTTATATCTTGAGCCAATTTTTTCTTTTCTTCTTCTGTTAATTTTTTCAAATCTTTTGTGTCATTTACTTTTTCTAGCATATTATCACCTTTATCTGTTATATTTTTTGTATATAATACAACATTTTTAGGCTTTTTTCAACCTTTTCTAACCAATTTTTATTATCCTGCCACCTTCTTTAACCTTAATTTTTCTGCATATTTTAAACTTATTTCATTTATTTCTCCTGAAGATATTCTTGCAATTTCACTTATTTTTTCTTTTTCGCTCAATTGTTTTATAGATGTTGCTGTTCTATCATTCACAATATTTTTGCTTATAAAATAATGGTAATCTGCAACTGCTGCTATATTTGGTAAATGCGATATACATAAAACTTGGTGTTTTTCAGCAATTTTAGATAATTTTTCCGCAACTGCATTTGCTGCTTTTCCGCTTATTCCTGTATCTATTTCGTCGAAAATTAAAACAGATGTATTATCAGTTTTAGCTAGCACTGTTTTTATTGCAAGCATTATTCTTGACATTTCTCCTCCTGATGCAATTTTGCTTAATTCTTTTTCATCTTCTCCAACATTTGTTTTTATGAAAAATACCACTTTATCTTTTCCGTTTTCGTAATACTCTTCCTCAATATAATCTGTATGAATATTTACTACTGCATTCTTCATTTCCAAATCTTGTAAATTCTTATTTATTTCTTTTGATAATTCTATTGCTTTTTTCTCTCTTAATTTATGAATTTCTTCTGCTAAATTATCTAATTTTTTTGTTACCTCTTTTTGCTCTTCTTTTAGGTTATTTGTATATTCTTCTAGATTATCAATTCTATATATTTCTTTTTCTACTTCTTCTTTATATTCTAGAATCTCTTTTATTGAATTTCCATATTTTCTTTTTAGAGAAAATATTAGGTCTAGCCTTTCTTCAATTTGTTTTTGTTCATTTTCATCAAAATCTACTTCGTCTTTATAATTTGTTATATCTCTTGACACTTCTTGTAATTCATAATACGCACTTTTTAAGTTATTTGCTGTTTCTTGATATTTGCTGTCAAAGCTTTCTATTTTTTCTAAATTTCTTATACTGTTACTTATTATATCTATTGCATTTTCTCCAATAGCTAAATCAACCTCTTGCAATGTTTTTGCTATTTTTTCTGCATTTACTATTAATTTTTGTTTATTACTTAGCTCTTCTTCTTCCCCATCTACTAATCCCGCTTCTTCTATTTCTTGAAATTGATATTTTAGTAAATCTAGCTTTCTTTGTCTTTCTTTTTCATCTCCATAATTTTCTTTTAATTCTTTTTTTATTTCCAAATATCTTACATATTGTTCTTTGTATTTTTCCTTCAAGCTTTTTATATCTTTTCCTATAAAATTGTCTAAGTATTTTAAATGTTCCTTATTATCTAATAAGTTTTGACTATCATTTTGTCCGTGTATTTCTATTATTTTTCTCATAAACTCTTTTAATTCGTTTACTGTTACCATTCTTCCATTAATTTTACACATATTTTTGCCATTTACATTTATTTCTCTTGATATTATTATTGTTCCGTCTATTGCATTTTCGTTTTCTGGCTCATATAGGGCAACTTCTACAAAAGAGTTTGTTTCTCCTTTTCTTATCATTTCTTTTGAAAATCTTCCACCAGATATTATATTTAATGAACCTATTATTAAGCTTTTTCCTGCTCCTGTTTCTCCTGTTAGTACATTTAGAGCTTTTCCTAAATCTATTTCTATGTCATCTATTATTCCTATATTTTTTATGTGTAAATTTGTTATCATTTTTCTATACCTCCAAATTTTCGTTTTGCGAATTTGTGTTTGTATAGATTATATATGATTTTTGATTTTTGTCAAGAGTTTTTGCGAAACTTTTTTCGTTTTCTGTATTGGCACAAAAAGAACCGGTCCAAATAGGTCCGATTCTTACCATTTATGAGCACCGCCTTATATAAATTTATCAATCTTAATCACAAATCTACCTTTTCTAGTATTGCCAGATATCTCCTTAAATACAAATCTTCCTTTTCCTCTAATAGTAATTATATCTCCTACTTTAACTGATTTAGAAGCTTTTGTTTCGTTTTTAAAGTTCAAAAAAACTCTTTCTTGTTCAAGCATATCAACTGCTTTATTTCTAGAGGTTCTTGCTAAACTTGCAACAATATTATCTAGTCTTAAAGATGCAACAATTTCAGTAATTTCCACTTTTTGAGCTTCAATTTCCTGTAAATCTTCAATATCTATAACCTCAATATCTGCTGATGATAATCTAGTTAGTGAACCTAGATTTTGAATTAAAAATTTTTGTACTTCATTTTTAATAACAATTTCTGCACCTTTAGATTTTACCGAAATGTCTCCTATTTTTTCTCTTTCTACACCTAGTTTCATTATAGCTCCAAGGTATCTTCTATGATCATATTCTTCGTCTAGTGCTATAGGTAATGTGATTTTTATTACACTTATCATTTTCGAATGATTTTTTCTTGTCATTTCCTCTGTAAGTTTTTCCGGATATACAATTAATATTTTTCTTTCTGCTTCCCCTGCTCCTCCAAAGAAATAGTAATTTTTGAAATTTATTCTTTTTAAAAATTTGTCTACTAGGTCTTGTTCTGCTAGATTTAAGAAGTCTGTACATTCTATTTTGTTTTTGCTTTTGCAAAATTCGATTTTGTCTAGTACCACTGCTAATAGTAGTTTGTCCTCTTGATTTTTATAGTCTTTAAGTAGTTCTTGTTTGTTCATTTTTGGTCAACTCTCTTTCTTTTTGTGGTTATATTGTACTAAAAAAAAGAAAAAATAGCAATAGGTGTTGCTATTCTTTCTTTTTAACATTTTCGCTTTATTTCCAAAGTCCAATACGAAAACCAATGTAGTAATCCGAACCAATAGCACTAGTAGTACTGTAGTACTTAGCAGGAGTAGCTGAACCGATATTGCCATAACTACCACCCCTGCGAACACTTGGAGTACTAGTATTATAGAACCCTCTCGTCCATTCCCATACATTTCCTGCTATATCGTATATATTCATTAACGAAAAACTTTCATCTGCTCCTGTTGTTAATAATAACGCACTTTCTTCACTCTTTCGTTTTTGACCTACCGTAAAACTTTCTCCATTATTTATTGAATATCTTGCTTTCGAATTTGTTATATTCCATAAATTATTACTGTAATTTCCTATTGTTGTACTATCTGTAGTAAGTTTATCTTTTAAGATAGCACCTTTTGTTTCAATGTGTTTTAAAATCAAATCCCATTGTATCCCGTAAATTAAACTACTTTTTACTTCATCATAATTCATTTTTTCTGCTAACGTTTGTGCTTGATCTCTTCTCACCCAATTATATGGATATGCATCTTTCTTTATAACTACTTTTTGCGTTATTGGATGCTCTGTATCATAATTGTTTCCATAATATCTTACTGTTTCACCCTTACTTTCATCGATTTCATATCCTGCTTCATATCTTCCTATCCAAAATCCTCCATTTGTATACACACTTTTTAACATATTTTGATAATCAACTGAATATGTTGTTCCATCTGTATTGGTATCTTTATAAGATGAATCTGCATAATCAACTGTATATGTTTTTAAGCAATCTCTTATTTTCTCCCATTCATTTTCTTTAATTGTCGTTCCTGTTGTATTATATTTGGTATCTGTATAAATTGTTTTTGGCACTTCTACCCACACATATTCATTATTATTACTATCTTTTATTACTAATCCCTTACTCAAATCTCCTTCTTTATAAGAAAAAGTACTATTTGGAAAATATGGCTTAGTTTCTTCTCTAGATGGTAAATTTCCCGTATATTGAGCCATCATATCTTCATATCCTTGTAATGTTTTTTCTTCTTCTTTTTGTGCAACTTCTGTTTTTTCTTTTGCTTCTGCTGCTCTATTTAATATTCCATTTTGCCCTGTTAGCATACTTATGCTTATTCCGTGCTAATATTAAAAGCACTATTATCGTTACAACCAAAGCTATAAGTGTAATTCCGTTTTTCCTCTTAAAATTCATTTTCTTTTCCTCCGTCATTTAATTTACTCATTTTTCAAATTATTATGCACTCAAAACCAATACCACATCCTATAGTTTCATTTAATCATATTTTGTACGCATTTTCAATTCTTTTTTACAATGTTATTCATTTGTAAATGTAATGTAATTTTCCTGCAACATTCGTAGTTTAGCTACATATATAATCTATAAATAACCTATAATTTTTAATTAAACAAATTTGAAAAAACATCCCGAAAAGAACAACTTTAAAAATACTGTTCTTTTCGGGATTTCTATGTTTAACCTCTACCGCATCCGCAACATCCAAAATTAGTAAATAAAAGTAAAAAGATAATTATAAAAAACAAAATCTCACTGTCATTACCACCGCTAAATAATCCATTTAAAAATCCACCATTATTACATCCACCGCAACAACGATTGTTGTTGTCTTGCATATTTATACTATTTTCTGGCATAACAAAAACCTCCTTTTTAATTTACTTTATATTATGAAATAACATTGTCTTTGGTTACAAAAATGTGGTATAATGTTTACATTAAATAAAAAAGGAATGAAAAAAATGATAGAATTACTTTCTCCTGTTGGAGATTTCGAATGTTTAGAAGCTGCCGTACAAACAAAAGCAAACGCAGTATATTTTGGAGCAAAATCATTTGGAGCAAGAGCCTTTGCCTCAAATTTTGATGATAATACCTTAGAAGAAGCAATAAATTATGCCAAACTAAGAAATGTAAAAACTAATTTAACACTAAATACTTTAATAAAAGAAGATGAATTTGAAGATGCATTTAATCTTGCCAAAAAAGCTTACGAATTTGGAATCGATGCAATAATAGTTCAAGACATAGGTTTGGCAACAGAGCTTATACATAGAATTCCAAACCTTCCAATACACGCAAGTACTCAAATGACGATACATAATTTAGAAGGTGTTAATTTACTAAAAGATTTAGGATTTAAAAGAGTGGTATTATCGAGAGAACTTTCTTTAGAGGAAATTCAATATATTTGTAAAAATACAGATATTGAAATAGAAGCCTTTATTCACGGAGCACTTTGTATTTCTTATTCTGGTCAATGTTTATTTTCGAGTATGATTGGTGGACGTTCTCGGAAATCGTGGAAAATGCGCACAAACTTGCAGACTTCCTTATGAATTAATTGAAGAAAATCAAAACAAATTAACATCAAAATTAGATAAAGGCTATTTACTAAGTACTCGCGATTTATGTAGTTTAGAATACCTACCAATGTTAATTGATGCAGGTGTTACGTCTTTTAAAATTGAAGGAAGAATGAAAAGTCCTGAATATGTTGCAACTGTTACCAAAATATATAGAAAATATATTGATTTAGCATTAGATAAAACAAAGAAATATGAAATTGAAAATAGTGATAAAATTAAGCTAATGCAAGTCTTTAATAGAGGCGGATTTTCTGATGGCCACCTAAATTCAAGTGAAAATCGTAAACTTGTATTTAAGGAAAAACAAAATAATATGGGACTATATTTTGGAAAAATTTCTAAATATAATAAAAATAAAGGTATTGTAACTTTAGCTGCTCAAACCGATTTATCTGTTGGAGATTCCATCACTTTTGAAAAAGAACCTACTAAATATATGGTATCAGAATTGCTTGATAAAAATCAAAATATCAAAAAAGCTAGTTTTAACCAAATTGTTTCTTTTGGAAGGATGAAAGGAAATATAAATGTTGGAGATAAGGTTTATAAAATAGCTGATAAAAACCTTTCTGATGAAGCCAAAAATAGTTATTCAAAAGAAAACATAAAAAATAAATTAGATTGTAATTTAGAAATTAAACAAAATCAAAAAATAAAAGTACATATATATTGTAAGCAATTTAATTGTAAAATAAATTACGTTTATGACTATATTCCAGATATTGCCCAAAAGGCAAGCATAACCAAAGAAACTATAATTTCTAAATTCAACAAAACCCAAGATACTGAATTCGAATTTGAAAATTTTGATATATCTTTAGATGATAACCTATTTATCCCTGTTTCCGTATTAAATGATATTAGACGTACTGGAATAAATATGATTAGAGAAAAAATAATTCAAAGTTTTAAACATACAGATAGCCAAAATTTAAAATTAGATATGCCTTTTCCTGAAAAATCTAATAAACATAACAAGCCTCAAATTTCTCTATTACTAAATGATTTAAACCAAGATTTTTCGAAATTAGAAAAAGTTGATAAATTATATGTGCCTTTAAAATATTTTATAAATGATAAATATCATAATACTTTAAAATATTTTTCAGATAATTTTAATTTATATATTTATATGCCAACAATTATCCGAGAACCTAAAATTGAGCTATCTAAAAAAATTATAGAAAAAACTATAAATGAGTTTAATATAAAAGGTATTGTTATATCTAATTTATCGCAAATAAAACTACTTCCTCAAAACAATAAAAACCTTGATATTGTTGGAAATTATACTTTAAATTTATATAATACATTTTCTGCAAAAAGTTTGAAAAACTTAAATTTTGGTACAGTTACAATTTCACCAGAATTAGATGAAAATGGAATTTTAGATTTATGTAATAATCCTTTTGAACATAATGAATTAATTGTTTATGGAAAAATACCTGTTATGACAATGAATTATTGTGTTTTAGGTAAATCTAACAAATGTTATAAAGATTGTAAAAAACTTTGCTATTCAAATAATAAATATTTTTTAAAAGACAGAATGGGATTTTTGTTTAGAGTTGTTCCTGATAATTTACAAACTATTAGCACAATTTATAATACTAAAACAACTTCTATTGATTTTGATAATTTTAATGTTGATTTTGTTAGAATTGATATTTTGGATGAAAATATTGATGAAATTAATAATATTATTAATACTGTAAAAAATGGTAAACGTTTTGAAGGTAAAGATTTTACAAATGGTAATTTAAGAAGAGAAATTTAAAAGAAAAAACAGGAGGTTACTCTCACCCCTCCTGTTTTTTTGGTTTACAACATAAGCAGTATTAGAAATACCACTAAAAATGTAAACCAAATGGCTTCGGTCCGTACCCCATCTCTTTCGAACATTTCGGTATCTTCAGACCAAATGTGGTTAAAAAAGAATTCCTCAAAAAAGCCAAGTTCCTCTTCGTTAGTTGTTTTCTTCATATCGTAGTCCTCCTTTATTTTTTGCTTAGCTTATTGGCATGTTCTCTTTAATTATACCACAATCAACAAACATTTTCAATTAATCAAAATTTTCTAAAATTCAAACTCTCTTATCTCACAATTTTCCATCTTAGCACTCTCAATCATACCATTTTCATCTTTTCCATTAAAATAGGCATTAATTGCTCTACATACTCCTGCGTGAGTTACAATTAAAATATCTTTTTCCTGCTCTTTATTTTTTATTTCATCTAAAAAATTCCACACTCTAGCACATACATCTTTTATTGGTTCAATGTTTCTTTCATTAGAATTTTCTGTATAATTGTGTATCTTCTCCCAGCTTTCAATCATTTCTTTTATTTCATCTTTAGTTTTTCCCTCAAAATCTCCATACCCACGTTCTTCTAAGGCTTTATTATATATAATTTTGCACTTTTTATCTTCGTTTACTATTTCAGCTGTTTTTCTTGCTCTTTTTAGTGGCGAACAAAAAATTAAATCTATATTGCATTTATTTATTTCTTCTTTTGCTTTTCTTGCCTGTTCTATTCCTGTTTCATTTAATTCTATATCAGTCTTTCCTTGTGTCTTTTTTGCTAAATTCCAATCTGTTTGACCGTGTCTTATAACATATACTTTCATTACACATTACCTCCTTCGTTAATTAGGGTTAAAATATATCATATTTGTTTAAATTACACAAGTATATTTTGACTTTTTATGTAAATTATATTATAATATAATTTATGTAAAATGCAGTATAATAATTCGATGGAAACTTTTTCCAGAAAGGAGATTTTATGTGTTACAAAGAAAAAAGACGGTATTTAGTAACAACTCTTTTATGCATTTTAGTACTAATTTCTACAAACTTTCAAACCAGCGTAGCAGCTCATATGCTACAGTACCCTTGTGTTTCGGATGAATCATCTATTATAAACAAAAGTGATTTATCAATAATTGAAACATCGGAAGCAACTTTAAGACAATATGATATCTATTTATATGTTGAATTATCAACAGAAGGTGAATGTTTTCAATCCTCAACAGATATGTTAGCCTATAATTTATATAATGATATTTTTTCAGACAATCAAAAAGGAATAGTTATTGCTTATTCTTTTTATGAGCAGTTTGAAGGATATTATTCTATAAAATTAGGAAATGACACATCTCTCGATGAATCACATATGAGGGATATTATATCAGACGGATTTAACAAATATGGAACTGAATCGGAGTGGATTACTTCTACTTATAAAGATTTAGTTAAATATGTACATTCCGTAGAAACAAAGGAAATTAAAGCTGAGGAAAAAGAGCAACGTTTAATTGAACGTGAATCCAAACCTCGTACTTTCAATCCTTTTTTTGCCACAGGGGCCATTTTCATTGTTATTATAATTGCAATTATTGCTACAATTAATCATTTAAAAAACAGAATAACAATAGAAAATCAAAAAGATGAAATATCAGATAAACAAAAGCAAATTGATGATATGAATGATGGTTTTATTGCTTTAAGTAATGCTTTACGCGTTATTTTGGATTTAGCCAAAAAGGAACAATCCCAAAGAGAAAGTCAATATGAACCTCTTCAAATTGAAGAAAAAGGAACTGATAGAATAGCACAAGAATTTTCTGGAAAGTATCAACAACTGCTAGATATTAAAGCTGAGGCTAGTAATTTTTATAAATTAAAAGATGCATTAGACGAATTCAATGCGCTGCCTCCAGAATCCCAATCATCAATTAGCATCGATATTTCAAAAATTGAAACCCTATACAAAAAAAGTGCAATTGAGTATTCAAAACAAATCGAAGATTTGATTCTTCTTAATTGCACACAGTACGAAAATACTCCTGATTATTTCAAGCACTTAGGTACTGAAATCGAAATTTGTACAAAAAAATCACCTGCCTATATTAAAGAACTTGTTTTTAATGACATTCTTAATAAAGTAAAACCTTAATATATGCAGCAAAACGGCCCTCGAAAATCGAGGGCCGTTTTGAAAATACACAATTACAAAACTATTTAGATTCTTTTAAAACTTTATTTAGTGTTTTTACATCAACACTTCCTTTATAAAAGTCTTTTTGTGAACAGCCAGCTCTGCCTCCTCCCGCACATGCGCAGGCACAAGCACAAGAACTATGTGCACAAGAGCTATGAGCACAACTCGAATAATAGTGTCCTCCACCAAATCCTGAGCCTCCGCCATAGTCATCAAATATTACTACCAAAATTCCTATAAAAACAACAATCACAACAATAACTATCAATATTACTTCTCCAACTCCTATACCTGAATCGTCACTAGCTTGTTCGTCTTTTTTTACATTCCAAGCATGTAAATCATAATATACTTCTATTGGAAAATGTTCTCCTTCTTTAAGGCTTTCCTTCTGCCATTCAAGATAGCTTCCATTCATATTATATCCGCTACTTGCTGATTGAGCTTGATTCACATTCCATCTCAAAGTTAATTTGTCGATCTTCATACTATCAAACCAACCAGGAGTAAAGTTGTAACGTATCTGCTTTTCATCATCTAATATTCTATACATATAAGATTGATGAATTGAAAATGCCATATGAATATAGGCATCTTTATAATACTTGTCCTTTAACAAAATCTTAACATATGAGCCATCACTATTGTGATAGTCATCTGTATACTCAATTTTTTCAATTGTTTCACGGCTTCTTGATTTTATTTCATCAACATGCTTATTAGGTATACCAAAATCTACATATGTTAAAGGTTCACCATCATCTTCAACAACGTGCCATATCAAATCATACGAAATATCTAATGTTCCATCATTCCGGACATCAACAGTTATTGTATAATCTTTTAATTCATCTACAGGATTTGCTGCATTTACTTTTACTGCTGAAAATGTAAATATCCCAGCATACAAAAGAACCAGTGTAAAGATTGCATTTAAGATTTTCTTCATATCTTTTATTTCCCTTCATTTAAAACATTTCTAAATTGACAGTTTGAATTATTCTTTATAACTTGTTTCTTTATCTTTTTGGCCTTTCTAGAGTCCCAAATTTCATCCCACTTAAGAGATAAAATATTGCCCAAAGATGCATTTTCCCCCAACCAGCTTTGGCAAGGTACAACATTTCCATTAGGCGCAATTGCCATATTTGAAATGCAAGCACCACAACACGGAACCTCTAAATTCATATCTCTTAAGATACTTTCTGGAACCTGCCCTGGAGAAGTAAATGAAATTTCCATACCACTTTCAGCGCAATATTCTGTTGCTTCCTTAAGAATTCGTATTAATCCTGCAGCTGTAAGCTCACTTTTTTCGCACTCTTCTGTTGTTGCATTTCCAGTTGGGATAACTCCTGAACAGGTTACATAAATTACACCTAATTCATGTAAAAACTGCAAAGTAGAAACATAATCTTGATTGTTTGAAACAATCGGCGTGTTTATACTGACATTTAAACCTTTTTCAATTGCATTTTTAATTCCTTCTACAGTCTTTTCCCATCCGCCTTCAATTCCAACTAATTCATTGTGAATCTCCGGATCTGAAGAATAGAATGTAATTTGAAGAGAATCAAGGTCCGCATCATAGAGATCTTGGCAATAACTTTTATCGGCAAGTTTTAACCCATTTGTATTCAAACGAGTCACAAATCTTCTTGCCATCGTTATTAATTCAACCAGATCTTCTCTTCTTGTTGGTTCTCCGCCTGTGAAGGTTACCTGTGACACATAAGCTTCATTCCAAAGCTTATTTAAAATATCATTCCAGTCGTTTGTAGTTAACTCTGGAACCTCTGCCTGTGTCTGACCAGCAGCATAGCAAATTTTGCATTTCTGGTTGCAATTCCACTTGCCCTCCTTAGTCATCGCACTAACCATTAAATCCATTCTTAATGGTCCAGCCATTTTGTCAGCATAATCTATTATAGACATACTAACGTCGCTTTTTACTTCTTCGCCTTTGGCAATCGCAATCATTGTTCCCAGCATTTCATTAAAATCTGCTTTGAACCTTGCTTTAAAATGACATGGGTAAATTTTCTGCATTCTAATACAAACTTTTCTTAGAATTTCTCTCAAATCGTTTTCAAGGATTTCCTTTCCTTCAAATTTGTTTACCTCTCTAATAAACATTGAAAGAAGTATTGTCCAAGATGAATTTAATGTTATTAATCTCCATCCATTCAAAACGACAATCGCAGGCATTGCTCTTTTTCCTTTTCTTGCAGGAACTAAGTGAATTCTAACCGCTCCAGGTCCTTCCGGATTAAGTGTTGTACTTTCTACACACTTAATCCCATTTAAATACCGAAGTGCACGTTTGTTTCTGATTTTGTTTTTCATAATGAAAAATCCTCCTTATAATTTTTTCAATGTGCATTTTTTGAAAATACATTAAAATAAGCCAAATAAATCTGCTTTTATTGTATTTTCTGATTGTTTATAGTAACTTATATATTATACTATATTTACATAATTTATTCAAGTATATTTACACACACTCCTTATACTTCGTGTTTTTTACTAAGCTCTATAATCAAACTCATATCATCATCTTCAGCTGCCTTATTTTTCCTAATTGCTCCACATTTCTTGCACTTAAAAATAATAACATATCCTTTTTTATTACTAATTTCTAACCCTATAGGTTCCAAATCTCCGTGACAATTTTCTTCTCTATCCCCTGGATTTATATCAACGTGTTTTGAGTGTAAACAATATGGGCAATGATTTCTGCAAGAATACCCAAGCTTTGGCACTTTTTTTCCACAATTTTCGCATATAAACTCTTCATCAATTACTGTAAAATTTCTTGGCATAATCTTTTCCTTTCTTTTTGAAATGGGGACGGTTCCTTTTTCAAAAAAGAACCGTCCCAAATTCAAAATTAATACTCAAAATATCCTCCACCTAAGAATTCTTTAAGCAATGAATTAGCTGGTATATATTCTGAAGGTATTGGTTCAAAATATTTTAATATATTTATTAATCTAACCGCTTCTGCGTGTTCTCTCTTATCTGTTGTTATAGCTTGTAATAAAGGTAAAGCAATATTTTTAAGTGCTGCTATTTCATAAATTAAAGATGTATTAAACATACTATCTGCTGTTTCTTGGTATGGGAAAATGTTAACTCTTTCTCCCCTATTTACTTTTGGCCAAGAATCTAAAGTATGTTCTGCACTATAATTTCTAAATTGATAGTCTCTTACAATTCTTCTTATCAATCTTGAATCTGTTGTTGAAATCCTATTTAATCTGTCCATATTTAATACTGTTAAATCACTAATATAAACCTTATATTTATTTTCTTTTGGTATTTGTGATGTTAATTTATCATTTAAACAATGAATTCCTTCTATAACTAGAATTTCATCTTCTGCCAAATGCATTGTTTTTCCTTTATATCTTTTTGTTCCAACAGAAAAATCAAATTCAGGACATTCTATTGTTTCTCCATTTAATAAAGCTGTTAGATGATTATTAAATAGTTCTAAATCAATTGCTTCTATATTCTCAAAATCATATTCTCCATTTTCATCTTTTGGAGTGTCTGGTCTTTCTACAAAATAATTATCAACTGAAATTGTAACTGGTTTTAAACCATTTATTTTAAGTTGCAAACCTAATCTTTGTGCAAATGTTGTTTTTCCTGATGATGATGGACCTGCAATTAGAACCATTTTTACATTTTTTCTTTCCGCTATTTTATCTGCTATTTGAGCTATTTTCTTTTCATGTAAGGCTTCTTCTAACATTATTAGATTTTTTATATTTCCGTGTTTTATTATGTTGTTTAATTTATAAATTGTTGTTACATCTAATATTTTATGTATATCATTATATTCATCTAATGCCCAATGTAATTTTTTTGTTTCTTGATATGGTGTCAATGTATTTGGATTGCTACTGCTTGGATATCTTAATAAAAATCCATCATCATATTGAACCAAGTCAAAAATCTTTGTAATTCCTGTACTTATTGCAATATCTTCATATATGTAATTATAGTAATCCTCACAATAATACATATTTATATCTTCATTATTTTCTAAATCTAACTGCAATCTTCCTCTTGATGAATCTTCTTTTGCATAAAGCTCTTCCGCTTCTTTTCTTGTTAATTTCTTTTGAATTATAGGTAAGTTTTCTGCTATAATTTTTCTCATTTCATTTTCTACATTTGTTAAAATTTCTGTTGTAACTTCCATATTATCTATTGAACAAAACATTGAATATGCAAGTTGATAATTTACTCTTATTTTTGCCTCTTTATATAATTTATCAAACGCCTTAGCCATTATATAAATAAGTGTTCTTCTATATATTTTCATACCACCTTGTGTTGCAATATTTACAAGTGATACAGTTCCATCTTCTTCTAGAACATAATCTAACCTTTTATATTCATTATTATATTTTGCTCCAATAATTGGAATTTCACTTTTTTCGATTTCTTCTTTAAATGCTTCTTTTATGCTAGTATTTTTTGAAATTTCTCTTTCTTGTGAATTGTATATTATTTTCATATTTACATATATTCCTTTCTTTTTTATGTTAAAAATTTACTATGCTTAGTATAACATTTCAAAATTAATTAGTCAAATATTCTTTAATTCCCCGAAAGCCTTCCAATTTATGCACTTATTGACATTTTTTTACAATTGTTATATAATAGAAATAGTGTAAAAACCGTTCTTTCTAAGGAGGATATGCTATGAATAATAAAATATGTAAAAATTTAACAAAAATATTAATAATTTTAATAATAGCATCATTTTTAGGAACTCAAGGTCAAATTGTATATGGTATGAGTTTTGGTGGCGGAGAATTTCCACCAGCACCTTCTGGTGGCGGTGGTGGCGGTGGAGGAAGCCCATCTACCCCTTCAACTCCAACTCACCCAGATGCACCTAATAGTGATCAATCTATTATCTGCCCACACGTAACAGTTCGTGGATTTACAGGTTCTGTACAAGAAGTAATCGATTCTGTAAATGATACAACTATCGGTAGAAATACTTTAGGCGCTGAAGATACCAAAACACAACCTCTTAACTATGATGATGTTAAAGTTACTGTATCAAAAGAAGATGGTTCAGGAGCTTTTACAGTAAATGTTGGTAGTGACGGTACCTACTCTGCAGATCTATTAAGCCAATGGGGCGGCGGAACTTATAACTATACTGTTACATACACATACCCTGATGTTACGGTTTCTGATATTAACAATATAAATTCAGTAAATGATGCTAAAAAAATGCAAAATAAATTAAGATACAATAGCCAAGATTATGAACACAGCACCGAAAAATATACATCAACAATAATTAAAGATGGTAAAAATGGTGTGGCTCAGGTTATTTTAGCACTAGACTGTTCAGACAGTATGAATGAAGAAATAACAGTTAATGTAAATGAAAATGGTAAAACAGTTCAAAAAAATATGAAAAAAATTGATATTGAAAAACAAGTAGCTCAAAATATTATAAATAGCTTACTTGCAGAAAGCAAAAATATTTATATTGGACTAGTTGTATTTACTGGAGAATATTATAGATATGTGGGTTTAACAAATAATAGTGAAACATTATCTAAAGCTTTAAAAAGTAATATAGAAATAAGTCAATACTATACCAACATTGCTGGCGCATTAGATAAATCTTATGAATCATTTGCTAATAATGACAAACCAGAAGATGCAAATAGATATATATTTTTATTATCAGATGGTTTACCTACATCAGATGGAGATAGCTCACATGCTCTTTATGCTGCAAATTCTAATGATTCAGCCTTAATTGCACAAAATAATAGAAGATTACAATTAATTGCAAAATCAACTAGGGAAAAAATCTTAAACCTAGAAAATAAAGGAGTAAAAATTTATTCAGTTATATCTCAAGAAGGATTAGACAACACTGATAAAGAAATGTTTTCTTATATATTTGAAAACCATAATGAAAATAACCATGTAGAAAAAGTTGACAATATTTCAAATGTGTCAAAAAATATAATTAATGAATTTAAACAATTTGTTACTAAAGACCTACAAATTGTAAATACACACTATTCTGCCACAACAGATACAAACCACAGATCAGAACAAGGCAAATTAAATAATGAATATTTTAATTATGCAAATACTGTAAATTTACAAGCATTAGATATGTCAATAGAAGATGCAACAAGTGTAGCTAAATTTAAAGAATATGCAAAAAAACTTGTTGAAAATAGTTCTTTAACAGATACTATAACAGTAAAATCATCTATTACAGTTGTATATGACCCTCCACATAATCCTAGTGAATGGGATGTAGAAATTGGAAAAAACGATGATGGCACTCCAATATATGAGCATCACAAATGCACATATACGGAAGTATATTACTCAGGACCAGAAATTTACTTAAAGAAACTTCCAATATATAGTTTAACACCTGCTATTTCAATTACAAATATGGATGTTACTGCAAGTAATGGTACAAAAATATTTTCCGAATCTGCACCATCTGAAAATCCAACAGATTTAATAGCTTCTCTAGATCCAACTATGCTTTACGGAAGTGCTGTTACATTAAGATATGCTCTTACTATTACCAACTCTTCACTATATACAGATACAGAGCAAATTAGAATGATAGTATATCTCCCTAAAGGATTTGACTATAATGATGGCACATTATCTGCAATTGGAATTGGTGAAAATAATATATCAACAGATTTATCTGATAAAGTTAGCATTCCAATGGTAGCAACTCCTAGAAATATTACTAATGTTGGTCGTTCTCTTCCAGATTTATTCTCGACAAAATTACTAAATGCTATTAAAGATAGCTCCCAAAAAGCAGTTATAGTTAATATAAACTTAAAAAATTCTGGATTTGAATTACTACAAAATGGTAAAATACAAGTAACTTTTGAAGCAAGTAAACTTTTAGGAAAACTTAATGTTGATGATTCTTTATACAGAGGTGAAACAGAAATTTTAACATATAAAAATAATTCGGCAAAAAGAATGCAATATAAATCTACTACAAAACCTAGTCAAACTGTAGTAGCTATAGCTGGAAATCTAAACGAAAATTACAAATCTGCAGAGGAATTAGACTTTAGCGAATCTTCAAATGGTGGTAGTATAATCCCTCCTACTGGAAAAAATAAAAATATGTTAAAAATTTATATACCATTAATAACACTAGCAGTTTTAGCTATAACAATTACTAAAAAAAGAAAATAATTCTAAACCAATAAGGTTATAACCAACCTTATTGGTTTTTATTTAATTAATAATGTCATAAACTAAAAACTCCTTCATATAAATTACTAAAAGCAAGTACAACTATTTTTAATGTACATAGGAGGTAAAAAAATGGAAAATCTCGGATTATACCAAGATATTGCAAAAAGAACACAAGGTGACATATATGTTGGGGTTGTAGGACCTGTAAGAACTGGAAAATCCACTTTTATAAAGAAATTTATGGATTTACTTGTAATTCCAAACATTAATAATGACTACAAAAAAGAACGTGCCAAAGATGAACTCCCTCAAAGTGCAGGCGGAAAAACAATTATGACAACAGAGCCAAAATTTGTTCCAAATGAGGCAATTGAAATTACAATAGATAATAATTTAAAATTGAAAACAAGACTTGTAGATTGTGTTGGATATTTGGTTCCAAATAGTATTGGATATCTTGAAGACGATAAACCAAGAATGGTTAAAACTCCTTGGTCTGAAACCGAGATTCCATTTGAACAAGCAGCTGAAATTGGAACTAAAAAAGTTATTGAAGAACATTCTACTATTGGTATTTTAATTACAACAGATGGAAGTTTTACAGAAATTCCTAGAGAGGACTATATTTCTGCCGAAGAACGTGTCGTTTCAGAGTTAAAAGCAATTAACAAACCATTTATAATTTTACTTAACTCTGAACATCCAGAAAATTCTGATACTAAAAATCTGGCAGCTAATTTATGTGAAAAATATGGTTCAACTGTTCTCCCTATCAATTGTGCTAAACTTGATATTTCAGATATTACAAATATTTTTTCTAAAATATTATATGAATTTCCAGTTAGCCAAGTTAATTTTTCTTTTCCTAAATGGATTAATGGTTTGGACATTTCTCATCCATTAAAACAGGAATTATTTGAAAGTGTAAAAGGAGCATTTAATAATATCTCTCTTCTAAAAGAGGCATCTAATTGTAGTAATATGATTAATAGTACCAATCTAATTACAAAAACTAATATTGATAACATAGAACTTGGAACAGGTCAAATTAATGTAAGCATCACCCTAAAAGAAGATTTATTCTATCAAGTTTTAACACAAATGACAGGTGTTACAATTACTAATGAGGCCGACCTTTTTGCTATAATAACCACCCTTGCGTCTACCAAGAAAAAGTATGACAAAATTGCTGAAGCATTAGATGAAGTAAATCGTAAAGGTTATGGAATTGTTACACCTTCAATAGATGAACTAGTTTTAGCAGAACCAGAAATGGTTAAACAAGGCTCTAGATTTGGTGTTAAACTAAAAGCTACAGCTCCTAGCCTTCACATTATTAAAGCCAATATTGAAACAGAAGTCTCTCCTATCGTCGGTTCTGAAAAGCAGTCTGAGGAATTAGTTAATTACCTACTTTCAGGATTTGAGAGCGACCCACAAAAGATTTGGAATTCTAATATTTTTGGTAAAAGCCTACACGAACTTGTTAACGAAGGTTTACAAGCTAAACTTGCTAAAATGCCAGAAGAAGCTCAAGTTAAACTTCAGGAAACGTTGGAAAGAATTGTTAATGAGGGTAGTGGCGGATTAATTTGTATTATTTTGTGATAAATTTCTGATTGGGGACGGTTCTTTTTCGGAAAAGGAACCGTCCCCAATCAGAAAAAACTTGCAATTTCACTAATAATTTTGTATAATAGTCACATAATAAAACAATGGAGGCATATTATGGAAAAATTAGTAGTAAAAAACTTATATAAAAACACAAAAGAATATGAAAACAAAGAAATAACAATCGAAGGATGGGTTCGTACAATAAGAGCCTCTAAAAACTTCGGATTTATAGAATTAAATGATGGTTCATTTTTCAAAAATATACAAGTAGTAATATCAGACAATTTGCCTAACTTTAAAGAATTATCAAAATTAACAATAAGTTCATCAATTAAAGTAACTGGTGAACTTGTGCTAACACCAAACTCAAAACAACCTTTTGAAATTCAAGCAAAAAGTGTAAAAATTTTTAATGTTTGTGATAATGACTATCCACTACAAAAAAAGAGACACACATTTGAATATTTAAGAACAATTTCTCATCTTCGTCCTCGTGCTAATACATTTTATGCGGTATTTAGAGTAAGAAGTGTTTTGTCTTATGCAATACACAAATTCTTCCAAGAAAAAGGATTTGTATATGTTCATACTCCCCTAATTACATCAAGTGATGCTGAAGGTGCTGGAGAAATGTTTAATGTAAATTCATTTGATTTAGCAAATGTTCCAATGACTCAAGATGGACAAGTTGATTTTTCTAAAGATTTCTTTGGAAAGCCAGCTCACCTAACTGTTAGTGGTCAATTAGATGTTGAAACATATAGTGCCGCTTTTAGAAATGTTTATACATTTGGACCAACTTTTAGAGCAGAAAATTCAAATACTGTTAAACACGCAGCAGAGTTTTGGATGATTGAACCAGAAATCAGCTTTGCAGACTTATCTGATGATATGGATTTAGCAGAAGAAATGATAAAATATATCTTCTCTTATGTTTTAGAACATTGTCCAGAAGAAATGGAATTTTTTAATCAGTTTGTTGATAATACATTGTTAGAAAGACTTCACAATGTTGTAACTTCTGATTTTGCAAGAATATCTTACACTGATGCAGTTAAAGAACTTGAAAAACATAATGATGAATTTGAATTTAAAGTTTCTTGGGGTATCGACCTTCAAACTGAACATGAAAGATATTTATGTGAAAAAATATTTAATAAGCCTGTTTTTGTAACAGATTATCCAAAAGATATTAAAGCTTTTTATATGAAACAAAATCCTGATGGTAAAACTGTTGCAGCAGCTGACCTTTTAGCTCCTGGAATTGGCGAAATTATTGGTGGTAGCCAAAGAGAAGAAGATTATGATAAACTAATTAACAGAATGAAAGAACTTAATATGGATTTAAAAGAGTACTTATGGTATTTGGATTTAAGAAAATATGGTAGTGTTGAACATTCTGGTTTTGGTTTAGGTTTTGAAAGGGCTATGATGTATTTAACTGGTATGCAAAATATTCGTGATGTTATTCCTTTCCCTAGAACTCCTAAAAATTGTGAATTTTAGTATATTTTTAAAAAGACATTTTTGTTGTAAAATGTCTTTTTTTATATTTATTTTTCTTTTTCAGTAATTTCGACAAATTTCGCACTTTTAATGTTATATAATATTGTTATCTCCAAATGAAAGGAGGTGGCAAAAATGCGCAAGGCAAAACATATGAGAAAAAGCACCAAAAGTATTTCTAAATTTTTACATAAAGTTTTAACAAATATGAAAATAATTTATGAAATAACAAAAGTGCTAAAAGATATTATTAATGTATTCCATTAATAATAAAAAATAGACATACTTGATTCGCCTTAAGTATGTCTATTTTTTGGTAAATTTATTACCATCAATCTCCTAATTCGGTGAACAATGCGCAAACCATATTCACATTATTATTATACTATAATTCAAAAAAATTGCAATAACTTTTCACAATTTTTCTCAAAAATCGTTCAACAAAATTCGACAAAATTATTCTTCATCATCACTCTCATTTGCCCAATCTCTAGGTCTCATAAGAGGATATAAAACAACATCACGAATATTTTGACTACTTGTTAAGAATTGTAAAAATCTATCTACACCTAATCCCCAACCAGAAATTGGTGGCATTCCATATTCCATAGCTCTAATATATTCTTTATCTATTGACATTGCTTCTTCATCACCTTGAGCTTTTAACTCACTTTGTTTTATTAATCTTCTTTCTTGTTCTCTTGCATCTACAAGCTCTGAATATCCATTTATAATTTCTTGTCCATTAACTATTAATTGGAATCTATCTGTTAAATTTGGATTTTCATCATTACTTCTTGCAAGTGGTGATAAATCTATTGGATGTTTTATTAAAAATGTTGGTTCAATTATACTTGGTCTACTTACCTTTTTGTAAAGTTGATCAATTAAGTTTCCTCTACCTAAACTTTCAATATTTTCAGCATCTAACTCTATTTTTTGATTTCTTATTTCAGCAAGTAAACTTTCTGCTGTTTCAAATTTATCTATATCTATTCCACAATCTTTTAAGATTAATTCTCTAAATGAAACAACTTTCCATTCTCCACCAAAATCGATAACTTTATCTCCTATTTGAATATTTAGGTTTCCATCATATAATTTTTCCAAGATATATGTTATCATTTCTTTCATAAATTTCATATTGTCTTCATAATTCCAATATGCACTATATCCTTCTACCATTGTAAAGTCTTGTAAGTGGTTGGCATCCATTCCTTCATTTCTGAAATCTCTTGCAACCTCATATATATTGTTAAATCCACCTATTATTAATTTTTTTAGTGTTAATTCTGGTGATATTCTTAAATATACATCTCTATCTAATGCATTATGATGTGCAATAAATGGTTTTGCTGTTGCTCCTGATGCCGTATTTTGAAGTGCAGGTGTTTCTACTTCTATAAATCCGTGATTATCTAAGAATTCTCTTAATAATCTTACAAATTTTGATCTTAATAAAAATTTCTTTTTAGTTTCTTCATTCATTATTAAGTCCAAATGTCTTTCTCTATAGATTGCCTCTTGATTTACCAATCCATGATATTTTTCTGGAAGTGGTCTTAATGATTTTCCCAAAAATTCAAAGCTATATACTTCTAATGATTTTTCCCCAGCTTGTGTTGTAAATATTTCTCCTTTTACTCCTACAAAATCCCCAATATCTGTTATATCATGAAATTTTTTGTATTCACCTTCTGGAAAATCATCTCTTTTCATTACTAATTGAATATGTCCTGTTACATCACTTAAGTCTAAAAATGCTATTTTTCCCATTTTTCTTTTTGACATTATTCTTCCTGCTATTGAAATATCTTTAGTTCCATCTTCTAAAAGTCTTGCTGCTCCTATTTCGTGTGTTGTTTCATATCTCTCTGGATGTGGATTTATTCCATATTGTTCTATTTTTTGTAATTTTTCATTTCTTGCTTGCATTAATTCTTTTACATTTGCCATTTTGATATCACCTTTCCTTTTTTCTCTTTTTTGCAATATCAATATTTTACAACGTTTTAAGGGATTTGTCAATTGATATTTCTAATGTCCCCATTGGGACCGGTTCTTTTTGGGACATTTCTGATTGGGGACGGTTCTTTTCACGAAAAGAACCGTCCCCAATCAGAAAAAATTGCTATTGAGCCATAAGCATTTTTCTATATTCCACTGTTTTATTATAATTGTTTTTTATTTCTTCCGATGTTAATACTTTATTGTATAAACGGCAAGCATAAATGTTCATTTTAGAATAATTTTCTTTGTATTCATTTCCACCAGTTTGTAATCCGATAACAAAAGGAATATTACTTTCTGTTAATCCTCCTCCATTCATCCAATTTAAACTGGCTGTTGTTTTATCAATATATTCTCCATTCCAATATACAACAATTTCTCTATTTTTTAAATTTGCAGATATACTTATATATCCGTCATCATTACTAAATTTAGTATCAAATGTTTTTCCTATCCAATCCACAAGTATTTTATCTTTCCAATCTGATTCTGAATCTATAGCTCCATTCATATCCAAACTAAAATTTACCAATGTATCATTTGTATATAATGTTGACCTGAATATTTGCGAAAATCTTTTATCTCATCCATCTTTTGGTTTTATTATTGCTTTATTTAATATATATGATGTTCTATTTTTCACATTCCCATAATACTCAAAAGTAATCCCCTCGCTCATATCATTATCACCTGTATAAATCTCAATATAATCATCAACACCATCTAGCTTAATTTCATTACCATTAAAACCATATCCATCACCATCTTTAACACCTTTTAAAGTAATGCCATCACCCCAAGAATTATTATCAGACATATTTATAGGGTCAACATTTAAAATTAAGCCATCAGTTACAGCAAGATTATCTCCATATTGTAACTTTTTATACTCCCCATCATTAATGCTTAAAATTTCTCCTGTTTGAATATTTACTAGCCAATTATTCAAAGTTTTCCCATAATTGTCTATATCAGTTTCTTTTGAAATAAACACCCAATTTGTACCATATATTTTTTCATTATTAGTATCATATATTATTTTCCATTTATTACCATTTGCAATATTTCTATCATATAGCTTCTCACCTATACTATAGTCATTATTTTGAGACATATTATTATTAATAAAATCTAATACAATAGCCTCTTTTTCTGATGCCAATGTTGTTTTTTCTTTTGCCTCCACTGTCCTATTTAAAATTCCATTTTGACCTGTTAACATTGATATACTAATTCCAGAAATTATTAATAACACAATTATTGTTAATACTAACGCAATTAAAGTAATCCCTTTTTCATTAGTTCTTCTAATACTTTTCATCCTAAAATTCCACCTTTCAATTTATTACTGTAATTATTTTAAAACAATATGTTTTAAATGTCAATATAACATTTTGTTTTATTTTATAATTTTTTATATCAATATAAATCATACTTATTTTAAATTAATAATGAAAGGAAAATTCAAAATTGAAAACTAGAATAAAGAGTTTAAGAGAAGATCACGATTTAACCCAAAAAGAAATAAGTCAAATTTTAAATATTTCACAGGTTGCATACTCATACTATGAGATTAATAAACGAAATATCCCCTTAGAATTGCTTTCTAAATTAGCTGACTATTATAATACAAGTGTAGATTATTTGTTATACAGAACAAATGATAGTAAACCATATCCCAAAATCTAAAAATTTCTGATTGGGGACGGTTCTTTTTCCGAAAAAGAACCGTCCCCAATCAGAAATTTGTTATTGATTTTTTAAAAATGTTATTATACAATATGTTTCAAAAAACAAAAATAGGAGAAACCAATGGAAAAAAAGACAAACAACAACTTACTAATATATCAAAAATATATGGATTTAATTTACTATTCAAATGATATAGTAAGAAAATATCCTAAATCTGAACGCTTTGCTCTTGTAGAAGAAATAAAACATGCTATATACACAGGACTTAGAATGTTAATGCATGCAATAAAAACCTTTTCTGTTCCAGAAAAATTAAAATATTTAAAAGAATTAGATATTTGTCTAAGTTTGCTTAAAGTTCACGTAAGGCTTTCTTATAAATATCAATATATATCAAACCAAAATTATGCAACCTGGAGTAACATAATTACTGATATCTGTAATATGCTAGGAGGATGGATAAATTCATGCCAAAAAAGATAAAAAATGTTTTCTTTAAAAGCCTAACATTTCAAAAGTTTTTAGAGGCCCATAACAGAGCTAAAAAAAATAAAATGTATAAAAATGAAGTTTTAAAATTTGATTTAAATTTGGAAAGTAACATTATATCAATTATAAATGGAATTAAAAATAATACTTTTAAAGTTGGAGATTATTATTCATTTATTGTATATGAACCTAAGGAACGTTTAATACATTCTTTGCCTTATAGAGATAGAGTTGTTCATCAATGGTATGTAGAAGAGTTTGTAAAACCTTATATTATGCCTAAATTTATAGGTACTTCTTTTGCTTGTTTACCAGATAGAGGAACACATAAAGCAGTTTCTGCTGTTCAGAAAATGATGCAAAAATATAGTAAAAAATATCCTGATTATTATATTTTAAAATGTGATATAAGAAAATATTTTAATAGCATTGATACCAATGTTTTGTTTGAAATAATGAAAAAATACATTGATGACAAAGCTTTGTTAAATTTTACTCATCAACTTATATTTGAAAAACGCCCATTTAATACGCCTGCCGGTATACCTATTCGGAAATTATACTAGTCAATATTTTGCTAATATTTATTTAAACGAATTAGATCAATATATAAAACGTGTTTTACGTGTCGAAAATTATGTGCGATATATGGATGATTTTGTTCTTCTTTTGCCTAGCAAAGAAGACTGTATTAAATATAAATCCACAATTTCTACTTTTCTGAAAGATGCTCTTCATTTAGAACTTAATGCTAAATCTAGATATTTTCCTAATAAAATGGGAGTAAATTTTTGTGGTTATAGAATTTTTGCAACACATAAACTTCTAAGAAATTGTTCTAAAAAGAAAATAAAAAGACATGTAAAAAAATGGAATTATCTATATAAAAATAATGAGTTAGATATCCCCCACACTCTAATTAGAATTAATTCTTGGCTTGGACACGCATCGTTTTGTAATTCATATACATTGCAACAAAAAATTCTACACAAATGTGATTTCTTATATGATGATTCAACTTATAATAAATTAGAAGATAATTTGCTAAATGATATAAAAAATTTTAAAGATAAAAAAACAGATACACCTACTTAAGATGCATCTGTTTTTAATGATTTCGGATTTTCGCCATTTTACTACTAAAACAAAATCATTATTTATGTGTTTATAACATAATCACTATGTTACAGGAATTAAACTTCTTTGATACAATATCTCTCGGCAATGTCCTTAAACTATTGCCCCACTGGACTCTGTGAATATAATTTTATTCATTGCATCAGAGTGCTACTCGACAACTAGCACGCTACGAAAGCCATAATTATTGTTCGCATTGCCATCATTGTCATTCAGTCCACACAAACCATAATAGTTACTATTCCATTAATTGCCTCCGCGAGGGAAGAACACCTGAAAAAAGTTTGACTCAGGCTGAAACAGTCTAATCCCTAATTATTTCTTATAAATTTTTATACTCTTTTTGAATAATTTTTATTCATTGTATCAGAGTGCTACTCGACAACTAACACACTGCGGAACCCACAATTATTGTTCGCATTGCCATTATTGTCATACAATCCACACAACCCAGTAGCATTGACATTATTCCAATTGCCTCCGCGAGGGAAGAACACTTGAAAAGTGAGCACGTGCAGATCGAAACAGTCTAATCCCTAAATTTAATTTTTTACCATACCCGCAACATTTTTTGTATGTTGCGGGTATGCTCTACTCTTTTTTATATACTTTATCTTTTTACAGATTATTTCTCGCCACCTTTTAGCATTTAAAAGGGGACAAGGTACAAGGAAAGTTCAAAGTGCTACTCGACAACTA